>RCNI01001250.1_pt1 | contig 14090 bp, 10 predicted proteins | sample 2041151 | NCBI WGS metagenome assembly RCNI01 (sample SAMN09708214, study PRJNA481090) | feces metagenome | isolation source: feces | place: Antarctica: Albino Rookery | reverse complement strand
GAGGTATTCGAGAAGGCTGCTCAGGGTATGTGGCAGGATCGTCCTGGTGGATATACCCGCATTATGAAGCTTGGACCTCGTAAGGGCGACGCTGCAGAGATCGTTATTATCGAACTCGTAACTGAGCCATGCAATCCTAAGACCAAGGCTACACCAGTTGTAGAAGAGGTAGCAGAGGTTGTTGAGGTAGCTGAATAAGTAGCTAACTTATTTACTATGCATTTGAGACCCTGGGATTTTCCCGGGGTCTTTTTCTATATAATGGGTGTATATAGAACTAACAGGTATTTATTTATATAAGGGTTTCATATGGAACAGTTTAACGACATGCAAACGCTGGTGATTAAGTTGGGCTATCGTGGAGGAGATTTCCACGGCTTTGCACCTCAGCCAGGCACACGTACAGTAGCCGGTGAGCTTGAGCGCGCCCTCTCTATTTTCCTTCGTCGTGAGGTCGAGATGACCTGTGCGGGTCGTACTGATACCGGAGTCCACGCACAGGCTCAGTATGTATCTGTTCCTGTGTTTGTGGAAGAGACCCTCATTCCTAAATATCGCTTCCTGCACGCCTTGACTGCCCTTACACCTGACGATATAGCTATTAGAGACATCTACAGGGCTTCTTGGGACTTTTCAGCACGCTTTGATGCTCAGATGCGTCATTATCGTTATCGTATCTTCTCGTCGCCCTCACGTCCTGTTCTCACATGGAATAATGCGTGGTGGGTTAAGTCTCCTTTAAATATTGAACTCATGAATCAGGGAGCTCAACATTTAGTGGGAGAGCATGACTTCATAAGCTTTTGTAAGGCCAAAAGCGCGATTGATAAGCCTACGTTCAGGTTTGTGAAATCCATTGAAGTTTCCGAGGCTTTTGAGATGGACGAGAAGATGATTCACATTGACGTTGTGGGAAATGCTTTCTTGCATTCGATGGTTAGAACCATCACTGGGTCATTAGTCGAGGTTGGCCGCGAGCATCGAGACCCTATTTGGATGAAGGAAATCTTGGATGCCCGCTCCCGAACGGCTGCAGGACCTTGTGCTCCAGCTTGTGGATTAACATTTCGTAAGGTAGACTATCCACAAGGTAGCCTGCTTGAATGGTATTAGATTCTCATTCCATTAGGTTTAGATTGTCCGAAGAGATTGGACTAACACATGCCTTCTATTTCTATTATTATGCCCGCATATAATGCAGAAGCCTCAATCGTGCGCTCTATGGAGTCGATCCAAGGTCAGACCTGGGCAGAGTGGGAGCTTATTGTCGTAGATGATGGCTCAACAGATCAAACGATTGAGCGAGCTCGTGAGCTTGCTTCGGAAGATCATCGAATTCGAGTCGTGGAGACTTCTCATCGAGGCGTTGTGGAAGCTAGGGAAATCGGCGTTAGAAAAGCTCGTGGTACCTACATTATGTTTTGCGATGCCGACGATTGGATAGAGCCACAAGCTCTTGAAAACATGTACATCTGCATGCAAGAGCATGCCTTGGATTTATGTGTGACTGGCTACTATCGCGATGTGTTCTATGGAACCAAAAACCGATGCGTAGCAGAGCTTTGCTCGGTTGAAGATGCGATCTTTGAGACTGCAGATGATTTTCGTCTTGCATCAGCTGAGCTTTTTGCTGAAGGGCTTTTCCAAGGTGTAAACGGTATTTTGTATCGTGCATCCTACCTTGCCGATAAGCACATTAGCTTTGAGAGCTGTGGATGGTCTGAGCATGATTTCATCTTGACCTACCTATATGACTTGCAGAGGGTTGGAGTTCTAGCTTGGCCTTACTATCATTTCCAGACACTTCGTCACGAGCAAAGAACCCCTCAAAGAGAACTTGAGATACTCGAGCTTTGTCAAAGGGATTATGACACGCTGTTGGCCCTCTATACCGAATGGGGGCTCATTGACAACCATGAGGTATATCAAAAGATACATGAGATATTCCTCAATGAACTTACAGCCTGTATCGAGGATATCTGCAATCCAAGTTGCGTCATAAATATTGAGCACAAGCACCAGATTTTGGAGACTATAGTTAACGCTGAATCAACTCAGAAGGCGGTCAGCGTCGTATCTCCTAAAAACCGTATGCAGCAGATGCTTATCGGTCCTATAAAGAAGAAAAATACGCAGCTTCTGTATTCTGAAGCTCGCTTTATATCATTTATTAAACATTACAACTCGTCTACAGTATCTTGCATCGAGCTAGATGGTGAGGAAGGGGAAGCACATGAGTAAAACTGCTATTTTGCTTGGTGAGGAAGATCGCGAGAAGGTCTTCTCCTACATCGACGAGATCGAGCCTGAGATGAATATCTTCATTAGAGGCGACATTGAGCAGTTTGGTATGAGCAATCCCGTTCATGTATATGCGCTCGTAGACGATGAGGGTGAGTGGGATGGACTTGTTCTTGAATTCCATTCAAACTTCGTATGCTACTCTCAAAACCCGCTTTTCGATGCACGAGCTATGGCTAAGCTGATCTCTCAGCTTCGTATGGAAAATGGAATCGGCTCAATTAACGGAAAGTATGAAGTTATTGAAGCGCTGTCACCATACTTCGACGATTTGGAGCTCAAGAGTCTTGAGCTTTCGATCTTGGATTACGTGTATGAGGATGCAGTTGCACCAGCTCCTGATGGAGTGTCCATCAGAAAACTTACTCAAGATGACTACGATGATCTTCTTCAGATGCTCTCTGGTGTTGACGAGCTCGAAGTTCCCCTTGAGACCCCTGAGGATTTTGCAGCAGTCAAGCGCATGAAGATTGCAAATGAGCAGCATGGATGCGTGACATATGGCGCATTTTACAATGGAGAGATTATCTCTACTGCAGCCACCTCTGCTGCATCGAGTGAATCTGCAATGGTCGTAGGTGTTGCAACTCGCTCCGATATGCGTCGCTTCGGTATTGGATCTGCTGTTATGAAGCAGCTTTGCGTCGACCAGCTTGCTGAGGGAAAGAAATTCCTGACTCTCTTCTATCACAAAGAGCGTGTCGGTAAAATGTACTATCGCATCGGCTTTGCAGAGGCTGGATGCTACGGTATGTTGCGATAGGTTCGATATGATTGATAATTCGCTTAAATACAATATATGAGGAGATACATGGCTTCTAACGATATCAAAGCAGTGCTTTTCGATGTGGATGGAACTATTTTAAGTTTTGCGAATCATGGCGTTTTGGATTCAACGCTCAAGGCTTTAGATGCACTTAAAGAAAAAGGCATCCTTCGCATCTTGGCAACGGGGCGTCCTATGTATGAACTCCACGGCATTGATACTTCCAAGTTTGATGCTTTTGTCTTGTTCAATGGACAGCATTGTATCCTTAATGGTGAGGTCATTGCCGACAATCCTCTCGACCCTGAAGCTGTGAAAGTTGCAGTTGAGCAGGTTGACCAGGGTCTGTACCCTTGCCTGTTTATGGAAGGGGAGAGGGCTTATGCAAGTCCGAAAAACGAGGCTGTACATAAGCTTGAGGCGATGATTGGTTCGAGCTTTGATGAAGCTGATTATCATCAGGCTCTTGAAAATCCTGTCTATCAACTTAATGCTTATGTAGCTCCTGGCGAGGAAGGCGTCATCGAAGAGGCTATGCCTTCTATTAAGTGGACACGTTGGTCTGAGCACTTCATCGATATTATGCCTGCTGATGGCGGTAAAGAAGTTGGTATTGCAAAGATGTTCAAACACCTTGACCTCGATCCTGCTCATGCCTTAGCGTTTGGCGATGGTGGAAACGATGTTGGAATGTTTAATCTCGTTGGATACGGTGTCGCTATGGGAAACGCAGTCGATGAGCTTAAGGAAATCGCTACAAGTGTGACTGAAGATGCCGATCATGATGGTATTTACAATGAGTGCGTACGCTTAGGGCTTATCGAGGGTGAAGTTCTTTACTAACTTTAGTCCTGCTAATGTGACGTACGTAACGTGAAATGATGTTTCACAAGTCACATTTAGCTAAAAGCTTTATAATAGCCCAATGCTCGTTTGAGCAACATAAATAGCCTAGGCTTAAAACAGAAAGGCAGACTATGGCTTTACATTATTTTGGAACTGATGGTTTTCGAGGTGAGTCTAACGTTACTCTTACCGCTGACCACGCTTATAAAATTGGTCGCTATATGGGATGGCATGTCACCGATGGTGCGGCAAAGAAAGCACGTGTTGTTGTAGGGCGTGATACACGTCAGTCCGGAACCATGCTTGAGGCTGCAATTGTTGCAGGTCTTACGGCTTCTGGTGCAGATGTATTGCTTCTTGGAGTTATTCCTACTCCTGCTGTGAGTTACGTTGTGACTCAGCAAGATTTTGCGTGTGGCGTTATGATCACAGCAAGCCATAATCCTTTCCAGGACAACGGCATCAAGCTTGTAGATTCCGAAGGTCACAAGATGGGCGACGATGTGCTTGAGCTTGTTGAAGCTTACATTGATGGCAAATGTGAAATTGGATTTGCTGAAGGTTCTCATATTGGAGTATCTCAGGAGTGGGAGGAAGGCCGCAAGCTCTACCGCCAGCATCTTGCTCGCGTAGGACAGGGGTTAGATCTCAAGGGGATGCGCATTGGCCTCGATTGTGCAAATGGTGCAAGCTCTGATTATGCAGCTGAGGTATTTGAATCATTTGGAGCTGAGGTTGTCGTAACTCACAACACTCCAGATGGACAGAACATTAACGTTAATTGTGGATCTACTCATATCGATCAGCTCTGTGCTGTTGTGAAAGATCAGAACCTTGATTGTGGTTTTGCATTCGATGGCGACTGCGATCGTTGCATTGCTGTTGATGGCGAGGGCAATGAGGTAAACGGCGATAAGATTCTCTTCATGTGTGGTCAGGCTCTTGCTCGCAAGGGTGAGCTTCCTCACGATATGATTGTTACAACCGTTATGGCAAATATTGGCTTTGATAAGGCAGTGCGCGAGGCTGGTCTCAAGTGTGAGCATACCGACGTTGGAGACAAGTACGTTGTTGCATGCATGCGTGAGGGCGGATATGTTCTTGGAGGAGAGCAGTCAGGCCATGTTGTCTTTGCCGATTGTGAGATCACAGGAGATGGAATCGTTACTGCTTTGAAAGTAATGCATGCGGTCTCTGAGTCCGATAAGACATTCACTGAGCTTGCAAATACTATGGTAGAGTTCCCTCAGGTTCTTATGAATGTACGTGTAAGCGACAAAGAAAAAGCTCTTAGTGATTCTGCAGTATTGAATGCTATTGAAGAGGTAAAGGCTGACCTTGCGGCTGAGGGTCGTATCCTCGTTCGCCCATCAGGCACTGAGCCAGTTATTCGTGTGCTTGTAGAGGCAGCTTCTGAGGAGATGTGCAATACTCAGGCACAGAAGGTCGCAGATAAACTCGCTGCAGTTTAAAACTTTATATGAATTAGAAGATGGTCTTTCGGGACCATCTTTTTCTTTGTAGTGAACGTCAAACATAATGCATCCAAGACACAATAGTTTATATGCTTGCTTATATAAGAACTTGAATTGTAGGGTGATTTAAACTTACGAAACATACACATGAATGGTAGATATTTACAAATCACATAATATAATGCATGCTATAGGTATTGTTTCCTATTGAGGAGTGTTGAAATGAACATTCTTGTACGTGTCCTGAAAACCATCTTTGTAACCGTCTTATTGCTATTTGTTGTGGCTTTTGGTGGCACGCGTGGATATGTTGCTGTTGAATCTAGCTACTACCCAGATCCTGCGTCTATGGATCAGTCTGTCATTGATGCTAATTCATCTTGGATGAAGGGGATCGGTGACGATAAGCTTCTCAGTGAAATTGCAATTCCAGGTACTCATGACAGTGCTACCCAGTTTGTACATATCCCTTATCTTGCACAGTGTCAGTCATTCTCTCTAGCAGATCAGCTAAATGCTGGCTATCGATACCTTGATATTCGCCTTAAGGGTGACATGGGCGACAGGAGCTTAACCTTCCATCATGGCCCTGCATCATGCACAAAAGAAGCAGGTATCTTAGCTTCATCCCTTGATTTAAATGATGGGCTTCAGGCATGCTATCAGTTCTTGAAAGATCATCCTTCTGAGACCATCGTGTTTGTTGTAAAGCAGGAGAATTCAAAGCTTGCACCTAGTGATTTCCAAGACATTCTGTCTGAATATATTTCCCAGAATCCAGATGCTTGGTACTTGGATACTAAAGTTCCAACCATGGGAGATGCTCGCGGTAAAATCGTCCTCATGCAGCGCCATAAGCTCGATAAGCACTATAGGACTCAAGGTGTTACCCTGCTTTGGGAAGATCAACGTCAGACTGAACCTATCGCAGGAGAGCCTGCTTATGCGGTCTACAAGGCTCCTGGAACGCCAAATCTAACTGTTCAAGATGCTTTCCAGTATGGAGTAGATGACAAATGGAAAGCCTTTACAGAGAGCTCTCAGGCCATGAGCGAGGATCTTGCATTCGATATGGTTAAGCTCAATTTCTTAAGCTGTAAAGGATCTACTCCTGTTGGCCATCCTTTCAGCTTTGCATCAAAGCTCAATGTGAAGGCATTGTCGGAAGATGTTAAGTTTAATCACACTTGGACCATCGTTGATTTTGCAACGTCGGAGCTTGCTGCCAAGATTTACTCCTCAAACTTTAACTCTTAATTCTCAGGCAAATGTCCTGTTGAATTAATTTTACTCATAGGGATTTAGCTGTATATTAATGCACAAGGTGTGCAACCTCATACATATGTAAAGAAATGGACTCCGTACCAGGTGGTGCGGAGTCCATTTGCATATATCAGAATTAGCCTTCAAACAAGTTGAGCTTAATCATGTCAACATCTGCATCTTCAATAAGTTTCTTATTTCCAAAGATACAGCGTCCAATTGGCTGGTCAGAATCTTTCAAAGCCTCAGAGAGCTTCTTGAGCTCCTCTTTGGTGCAATTGATAATCTGGTTGCGATGTTCTTCTTTGCGGCCTTCTGGAGTCTCACAATAGCGCTGAGTATCCTGACGACGAGCAAGTGCTCGAGGGGATACTGGTGCGTCGATTTGAGCTACAGAGCTTACGATATAACCTACAAGCTCGCTGTCGGTAGGATCCCAAGCGTCAATCCAAGCACCTTGGTTATCATATGCCTTAAAGGTGCGGTCTACCTGAGGATCGCGGTAGCTAAAGTTGACGAGGAGATCGAGGGTGTTTCTAAATCCACATCCATAAGCTCCTCCCTTAACACGTACATCATTCCAGAGGTAATCGTAGGAAAGTGCCTTAGCGATAATAGACCATGCTCCTGAGTTGTCGATCATGCGCTCGGCAGTTGGCTTTACCTGAGCGTTGTATACAACATTGGAAGGAATAATAAACGCTTCGTTTCGTACATGTGGCTCTGGAATCTCGAGCATAGGCTTTAGGTTTTCGTCCTTGCTCATTCCCAAAGTTCCTGCAACGTCCCAGAAGTACTCAAAATCATCCGAAGAGCCAGCAAAGCTGAAGTCGCAATTATTTGCAACGAAAATCTTCTTCTGAATAAATGCCAAAGTATCAGACAAGCTTGCAAAACGGTCATCGAAGTTCTCGATTAAGTCGCTCAAGAAACGATAGAAATCAATTCCCATTACCTTCTGAGAGAACAAAGATGCCTTATTGAAGTAAGACTGAGCACGTGCAGCAGAGAAGATGTGTCCAGATCCAATATATCCCTGCTCAATGGTGGACTTCATCTGGATAAGGATATTTCTGATGCGCTCCTTGTCCTCAAACTTAGTCTTGAGTAAAAGCTCAGGGAGAAGCGTCTTCATTGCATCAATCTTGTAAGAAAGTGTCGCTGTTCCAGCTACAAATGCAGCCTTGATCTTATCTGGATTCTCGAAGTTCTCATATGCTTCAACATAGAAGGCAGAATGTCCAAAGTTCTTTGGAATCTCTACCGCAAGCTCTTCTGCTGTATAGCGTTCTGTATCGAGCTTTCCAATGAGGTTTGCCATGATGTTTACGTATGGCAAGTGCTCATACAAAATGCCGTCAAGCCAGAAGTTTCCATACAAATATGCAATGTTGTGAGTTTCTACTTCATGGTGTGTACAAGGCAAAGGTGAGGTAATTGAGTGCTGGTGAGGCTCTGGAGCCATCTCTCCGATGTCTTCGATTCCAAGCTGAGGAAGCTTAGCGATATCCTCTGGTTTGTCTGGAGTCTCCTGCTCTTCACGCAAGAGCTCAACTTCCTTGTGGATAGCCTTCTTTTCATCCTCGGACAAAGAAGCCAACGATTCCTGAAGGGCAATCTCTCGCTCATTGAGACCCTCCTCAACCTCGATGCACTTAAGGTCATGCAGAACATAGTGCTCGTTATTGAGGATAACCTTCTCCAAGAGCTTCTCGAAGTAATCGGTTTCAATGAGCTTTTTGAGCTCAGCGAGCTTCTCCTCATACAGAAGGACGCCAACTGGATTTTCCTCATCGTACAGCCAAGTAGAAAGGGAGTCGATGGTGTATTCAATGCCTGCAGGGTATCCGAAATCAGCCTCTCGCATGACGAACTCAAGGCTCGAGAGCTGACTTTCAAGCTGGTCTTTGCTTATACCGCGCTTTACCAAGCGAGAACAGGTAGAAATAATTGCCTCTGCAAATTGATCTGCTGCACCTTCCTTAGCTCCACGAAGCTCAAAGCTGAGCATTGGCTGCATAAAGGAGTTGGTTACGCTATAGAATACGTCCTGTCCAAGACCTAGAGAAATGAGCTTCTTTTTCAAAGGAGCCTCATTGCTTCCCATGAGTGTAGACATGAGAACATCGAGGGCAACTTCCTCAAGGGTTCCTGCACCAAAATCCAGGCAGTAGGAAAGTCCCACACATGAATTGTCAGGAGATCCAACCATGGTGCTTGAAGTCTTTTGAGGAGCTAGAGGACTCTGTGCCTTAAGCTCATTCGGCTCTCCAGCAGGTGTTTGAACAGTATCGAAAACTTTTCCAAGACGCTCGAGTTGACGCTCAATATCAACATTTCCGTAGAAGATGGTGTATGAGTTTGCAAGCTGGTAGTGGCGAGCATGGTTGTCGAGGAAGTTTTCATAGGTAAGATCTGGGATGTTCAGTGGGTTTCCACCTGAATCATGCCTATAGCAGGTGTCAGGATAGAGATACTCGGTAAGCTTCTCCCATAAAACGCCTGAAGGCTCTGAATAAGCTCCTCGCATCTCGTTGTATACAACGCCATTGTAGGTAAGCTTGGAGTCATCCTCGTTGAGCTCCTTGTGCCAGCCCTCCTGCTCAAAGATGAACTTATTGGTATAAATATTTGGATGGAATACAGCATCGAGGTATACATCCATGAGGTTCTCAAGATCCTTCTCGTTTGTAGATGCAACTGGATAAACAGTCTTATCTGGGAAGGTCATAGCATTGAGGAAGGTATTCATACTGGTCTTGATAAGGTTTACGAAAGGCTCCTTAACAGGGTATGAGGTGCTTCCACACAATACAGAATGCTCAAGGATGTGGAATACTCCAGTAGAGTCTACAGGAGGGGTCTTAAATCCGATTGCAAAGCTTTTATTGGTATCTGCACAAGCAAGCCACATAACACGAGCACCTGAGGTATGGCGCAAGATATAGGCATAACCTGCGATTTCTACTACTTCAATCTGCCTCTCGACAGTAAAATCAGCGATCTTGGTCCCAACAGACATGTGGTCAAGGGGAGCCTGATAGTTTAATTCTGCATTGGTCATATATAACTCCTTAAATAAGAGATGGAATGCATACGTGATAGTTTACCATGCAAATCGCCTTAGTTAGTCCTCTCTTACAAACAAATACTTATAAGGTAGAGACTGTGTATGTTCGTGGTCTACTGAGGTAAAAGTCTCAGAAAAGAATAATCTGATTATTAACCGTTTATGCGAGGTAAAGAAAAAAGAAGCCACCCGAAGGTGACTTCTTAAAGTTAGATTACATGCGCTCCATTTGAGCTACTACCTTTGAATACCAGTAGCTCCAGTGAGCTGTTCCTACGTATTTCTTTGCCGCAGAAGGTGTAACGGTCGGGCCATAAACGCGACCTAAGTACGCTACATGCTGGCGTGCACCCTCGTCGAAAGATCCAAAGCGCCTAAATCCTCCTCCGACAGCCGTCCATCCCCAGGCGTTGTTGGAATTGCCATAAGGAACGTATGCTCCCTTGGTAGATTCTGCCATTGCAATCGCTGGTGACCAGCGAGGATCTACTCCTGAGTTCCATGCAGCCTCAGCAAAGGCCTGGCCTGTTCCTGCCATTGGAGATCCGGAAAGATAGGAGTTGATTCGACTTGACCAAGTGTTTACAAATGCGTCACGTCCAACACTCCAATCAACTGGACCTGTAGAAGGCTTGGTTGGAACTTCTACTTCAGTCTTTGTCTCTGGATTAGTAGGTGTGAAGGTGGAACCAGAAGCTTCCTTTGCTGCGGCAATAGCGGCTTCAGCTTCTGCTTTCTCGCGCTCAATTTGTGCTTCAATTTGCCTTTGAGCTTCCATACGAGCATTTGTGGCAGCAGCTAGTGCTGCTTCTGCTTCATGGAGCGTCTTTTGAGCTTCTTCCTTCTGGGTTTCGAGAGTCTTTGATTTCTCGTTTAATTCATCTTGAACTTCGTTGAGTTCCTTAATCGTCTTCATATAACGAGCCTGGGTGTTTTCCAGGTGATACATGGTGGAAAGAAAGTCTGAGAGGTTATCTGAAGAGAGGATAAGGGAGAGAAGATTAGGGGTTTCTTTGCCCATTTTATAAGCAGCATGAATTACGCTGCCAGCATCTTCCTGGAGTTTTGGAAGTTTATCCTGGAGCTCCTCAAGACGCTTTTCGTTTGCATCTATATCGGAGAGAATTTCATCATAGCGAGATCGTGCTGAATCATATGCAGCAGCCGTCAGCTGTACCTCATTGCGGGCAGCCTCAAGCTCTCCGTCTGCAAAGACGGGGCGCAGTGATGTAAGCAGTATAAGCATGGCTACAGATACGCACAACAAACGTATTCCATATCCCTTATATGTCGATTGGTCACTCAAGCGCTATTCAGCCCCTTGTTCGGATTATAATGCGGCCCTTTCCTAGAAAAGAGCTGCATTATTATCTCATGTAGCCAGGGCGCATGCAAATTTAGGCCCTGTGAGATGCTCACAAGCCTACATTTCTAACAAGAAATCTCTACATTTAGGGTCATTATTCACGTTTTTGCATAAAATTTATAACAATAGAAAGGCGTGAAATTTTATCTCGCATAAAGTGTTTCATTCAATTCACTCTGTTATACAAGGTAGATATAATAGAAAAGGAAGTCGGCTTTCGCTGGCTTCCTTTTACTATGTGTATTCGTTTGTATATCTCTTAACCTTTGTAATGTGAAGGATTTCTTCACATTACAGGTCATATTTAACGGTTTCGAACTTACTTTACAACCAAAATGTCGCTTGGAGCGTTTCTGAGTAGGAACGTGGAGACAGAGCCCAAGAGTGCATACCTTGTGGCAGAAAGGCCACGAGCTCCACAGACTACGAGGTCTGGGTGATACTCATTTATCATATCCTCAAGCAAGGTCTCACGGATAGATCCGACCTTAACGACAACCTCAACACCCTGAATATCTGGGTTTTGAATTGCCTCTTCTACGTGCTCTTCGATGCTTGCATGGAATTTGCCTTTGAGGCCCTCAATTACGTCAGGCACATATACTCCTGCCGTGTTGAGGCTGGTTGCATCAATAACATGTCCGATAGTGAGTTTGGCATGGTGGAGAGCAGCTGTTGCCATAGCCTGATCGAGTACTTTGGTCTGCTCTGCATGTCCGTCAAGAGATACAAAAACATGCTCATAGGAGCGTTCATCACGCTGGGTAGACATTTTACCCTCCTTTTGTACGCTATACGTTATTATTGCTTTAATTTAGTCTAGCACCAATGGATGGGTTTGTATGCGTTATTATACAATGTGAAAATATGTATTTCGGCAAACGGTAGGTTTTTAGGATTTAAAACTTTTCGCTGAACTTTACATTCTTTGTAATTTAGTTCGATATTTTATATTTATACAGGAGTTGCTTATGGATCTAATCGAGCTTTTAAAAGCTGTACTCTTTGGTGTAGTTGAGGGTGTGACTGAGTGGTTGCCAATCTCATCCACAGGCCATCTGATTTTGCTGGATGAGTTTGTAAAGCTCAATGTAACTCCTGAGTTTTGGCACATGTTTCTCGTGGTCATTCAGCTTGGCGCTATCCTTGCGGTATGTCTTTTATTCTTCTATCAACTCAATCCTTTTGCGCCATCTAAGGATGGTAATCAGAAGAAGGCAACATGGAATATGTGGGCAAAGACAATCGTAGCCTGCATTCCTGCAGCCATAGTTGGAATTCCTCTGGATGATCTGATGGATGAGTATCTCAGCAGCCCCTACATCATTGCAGGTACGCTTATCTTGTACGGAATCTTATTTATCGTGGTCGAGAATATGCGTGAGAAACGTGTAGCTGCCCTTTCTGAATCTCACGAGTCTCCTCGACATATGAAGGGTGATTTTCAGGACAAGACGGTGGCTGAACTTGCAGATAAAAATGCACGTGTTCACACCATGGAAGAGCTCGATTGGAAGACTGCTATTGGTATCGGTCTTTTCCAAGTACTAAGTATCATTCCTGGTACAAGCCGCAGCGGAAGCACGATTATTGGTGGCTTGATCTTGGGATGCTCTCGTGCAGTTGCTGCTGAGTTTACCTTCTATCTCGCTATTCCTGTAATGGTAGGAGCATCTGGTCTTCGTTTAGTTAAGTTCTTCCTCAAGGGAGGAGTTCTGACGGGGTCTCAGGGTATGATTTTGGTAATCGGATGCTTGGTTGCATTTATCGTTTCCATCATCGTTATTCGCTTCCTCATGAGTTATATCAAGAAGCACGATTTTAAACCTTTTGGATGGTATCGAATTGTTTTGGGTATCGCAATCATTGGATACTTTGCAGCCCTCGCTCAGGGTCTCATCTAAGGTTACATTCATAAAACTTCAAACTTTCAGACTCACCTTACACATGTAGGGTGAGTTTTTATATGCATTAAAATTTCCTTGACAGAAGCTTGTAAAAGGGGATAGCAGGTAGTTGTACTCATAAGGTTCACTATGAGGTATACATTCAGCATTTAGTATATGTGTATATTTAGTATGCTATATATTGTGTATTTTGAATCATCAGGTCTTCTGTAATTTGCATAAGATTAGACAGTTAAATGTAAGGATTCATATGCTATGGTACTAGTAGTAAAAACCCTAATTGAAGCTCACAAGTGAGGTTTACTGTGAACATAATTAAGCGTAGCGGTCAGCTGGAATCTTTCGATGCGGGAAAGATTAAGCGCGCTATTTTGAAATCTTTTGAAGCGACTTCAACATCTGTTTCTGATGCGGAACTCGACAATATCGTAGCATCCTTGGTTGCTGTAATCGAAGAGCAGAACATCAATACCGTTGAGGACATTCAGGACCTTGTTGAGCAGACCTTGATGACTGAGGGTTATCTCCGTCAGGCTAAGGCATATATTTTGTATCGCTCCAAGCACGAGGCTCTTCGTAAGGCTCGTATGGCAATTGGACGCGAGATTCATATTGAGGGAATCGAAGAGGCCCTTCGCAAGATACAGACTGACTTCGTTCAGGATATCTATTCGCTCGAGACCCTTCAGGCTCGCTTTAGCGCATTCGTAAAGCATGACATGAACGACCTTGAGAAGCTCTCTGCCTTGACGCGTGCAGCTGTTGAGCTTACAAGCACTGAGGCTTCCCAATGGACCTATATTGCAGCTCGCTTTGAGGCTCTTTCTTTCCACGCGAAGATTAAGGCAATCCGTACTCGCCAGGGTATTTCAAGCTTGTATGAATCCATTCGCCGTTTGACCGACCTTGGATTGTATGGCTCCTACATCCTTGAGCACTATTCAAAGGATGAGATTTCAGCCGTAGAGAAATTCATCGTCAATGACCGTGATAACCTTTTCGATTTCGCAGGTTACGACCTTGTATGTCGTCGCTACGTTATTCACAACTATGACGGTGTGGCAGAGGAGACCCCTCAGGAGATGTTCTTGGGTGT
>RCNI01001249.1_pt1 | contig 14100 bp, 13 predicted proteins | sample 2041151 | NCBI WGS metagenome assembly RCNI01 (sample SAMN09708214, study PRJNA481090) | feces metagenome | isolation source: feces | place: Antarctica: Albino Rookery | reverse complement strand
AGTAGTAATGCCCTTAAGATGAATTTTGAATGGCGTGATGTGTATCCGGAATCGTTGTATGAGTGGCAGTTGTTTGGCTTTTTTGAACCGGTCTTTGGCGGGTCTGCCCATTTGGGCTTCTATGGGCATGAGATGCCGTTTTATATTGGTTGGCCACTACTTTGTGGGTTGTTTGTGTTGCCATTTGTGCATGGGCTTCGAAAGAAGGATGGCTACTTTAGTTTGTATGTTGTGTCAATTGTGGCGTTGTGGTTGACTTCGCGCTATTTCCCATATGATCGTTTGCAGAAGTATTCGTTTGCGAATTTCTTGATCATTAAGGTTCAATATCCTTGGCGATTTGAGATGATGGTGGTTGTCTTCTTAGCGATATTAACGCCACTTGTATTTAAGTATATGCACAAAGATCGTGTGAAAAAGGCAGGGTTGAGTCTTGTTGTATTTGCCTGTGTGCTTGGTTGTATGCATCAAGTTTCTTTTATGAAACATGCGAATTATGGGGCGATTCAAACGAGTGATGACTTAGATTCTTCGAACTTTATGGGTGGAGAATTCTTGCCAGCAAACTTTGATTACGATGGGTTTAAGTATGGAATGGTTGCGCCAATTCGTGGCAAGACGGTGATTGAATCGTATCGTAAGGATGGTCTTGAAGTGTTTGTGAAGGTGAAAAATGAAGAGGATCAATTTGAAAAGATTGCTTTACCTTTGACCTATTACAAGCAGTATAAGGCGGTTGATGAAGCGGGACATGCGTTACGGATTGTAAATCACAATCAAACGGGGAAGTTAGCAGTTGTACTTCCAAGTGGGTTTGATGGTGTGGTACATGTGTATTATGCTGAGCCATTTATGTTTGTTGTAAGTCGTGTTGTGTCGTTTGTGTGTCTTTGTTTTGTGTTGTGGAAGTTGGTTTGGTTGTAGTTTGTTTGGTTTAATGCTAGACTAATGGTGCACAAGTTGTGCATCATGGGGCTGTCATTGGTTTCGACAGGTTTATGTTTGATTCAGATTGCAGTGGAGTGGCGACCTAATTGCCAAATTAAATTTAAACGCTAATAACAATAGCTTTGCATTCGCTGCTTAATTAGAGCTTAAGCTCGCAGCTGAAGCCGATTAGAGAGTTGGCCATTTGTATCTAATTGCGTATTAAAATGGATAAGGTGAACCTGATGTCTGTAGGGGGAACCCGACAAGGTACAGACAAATTCAATAGAGGGTTGGTACGTTGTCCATTCTATTGTCTTATTGATCAATGTACTAAACTGTAGACGTTTGAATGTGGGACTACTCTTGGACAGGGGTTCGATTCCCCTCAGCTCCACCATTGTGGAATGTAAAATGCCTCATTTGAGGTATTTTTTGTTTGAAACTACAAATAGGCTGTTGATTAAGTTATTTGCAAACTTTGTGTTGTTGTATTAAAGTTTGTATATGCATTTTTTAATGTTGTCTACAGTGTTTTTTCCAAATAAACAAAAAGAAAGGATACACGAAAATGCTCGAAAAGTTTCTTTCTAAACGCCATGTGTCTTCGTTTCAGATTATTACCGTTGGTTTCTTTACGGTGATTTTGATTGGGGCGTTGTTACTGATGTTGCCAATTGCATCGAAGAATGGAATTAGCGCACCGTTTAGAGATACTGTATTTACATCGACTTCTGCTGTTTGTGTGACAGGGTTGGTCGTTCGTGATACAGCGACAGGTTGGTCTATGTTTGGCCAGTTTATTATTTTACTCTTGATCCAGATTGGTGGGATTGGGGTTGTGACCGTAGCGGTTTCGATTGCGTTATTATCGGGAAGAAGGATTAACTTATTCCAACGTTCGGTTATGATGGATTCCATCGCGGCACCACAGGTAGGTGGGATTGTTCGTTTGACTGGATTTATTTTAAAGGGGACGGCAATGATTGAATTGCTTGGGGCATGTTTGCTTAGCTTTGTCTTTATTCCTGAGTTTGGATGGGCAAAGGGTGCGTGGTATTCGATCTTCCATTCGATTTCGGCGTTTTGTAATGCCGGCTTTGATTTGATGGGAGTGAAGGAACAGTATTCGTCTCTTACTAGCTATGCAGGAAATCCCTTCTTTAATCTTACGATTTGTTTGTTAATCATCATTGGTGGGATTGGGTTTGTGACCTGGGATGATGTGATTAAGTTTAAAACGAATGTGAAGAAGTATCGTTTACAGTCAAAGATTGTATTGACGACAAGTTTGGTGTTGATTCTTGTTCCGTTTGTGATTTTCTTCTTTACGGAATATGCAAGTGAACCTACAAGGTTGCGTGTGTTGCATTCCTTGTTCCAAGCGGTGACACCGCGTACTGCTGGGTTTAATACAGCGGATTATACGGCGATGAGTGATTCGGGGAAATTGTTTACCATTTGCTTGATGTTAATTGGTGGATCTCCAGGGTCAACGGCTGGTGGTATGAAGACGACAACCATTGCGGTATTGGTGCTTGGTATGATTGCATCGATGCGGCAAATGGACTATGCAAACTGTCATGGTAGACGGATTGAGAATACGATTGTGCAGTCGGCCTTTACGATTCTTATGATGTATTTGACATTGTTTGTGTTGGGTTCCATGATTCTAAGTTATGTCGAAGGGTTACCGATTCTTACGTGTATGTTTGAATGTGGTTCGGCTTTAGGGACGGTTGGATTATCCTTAGGGGTAACACCGACGCTTTCGTTAACGTCTAGAATTGTGCTCATTGTGTTTATGTATTTAGGTCGTGTTGGTGGGTTAACACTTGCCTTTGCGGCGGTTTCGACACAGCGTCGTAAGGTTGCGGCGCGGATGCCTGCAGAAAAGATCATGGTAGGATAAGGAGTAAGATATGCAGAATGTATTATTGATTGGATTAGGTCGTTTTGGTCGTAGTTTTGCTTGGAAGATGAATGATTTGAATTCGCAAGTAATGGCGATTGATAAGGATGAAGAGCGTGTAAATAAGGTTCTTCCATATGTTACCAATGCCCAGATTGGGGATTCTACGGATGTGAATTTCTTAAAGTCGTTAGGTGTTCGTGACTTTGATGTTTGTATTGTAGCGATTGGGGATAACTTTATTTCCTCTTTGGAAACGACATCGTTATTGAAAGAATTAGGGGCGAAGCGAGTTGTGTCTCGTGCAGCGTCTTTGACACAGGAAAAGTTCTTGCTTAGAAATGGGGCAGATGATGTCATTTTCCCTGAGAAACAATTGGCGATTTGGACGGCGATTCGTTTTTCGAGTGAGTCGATTACAAACTACATTGAACTAACCGAAGGGTATTCGATTTATGAATTGATGGTTCCAAAGTCTTGGAATGGTAAGACGGTTGGACAGATTGATATTCGTAAGAAGTATGATTTGAATATTCTTGGAATTCGTAGTCATGGGGAGCTTGTGATGCAGATTACGTCAGATACGATGTTGAGTGAAGACCAACAATTGTTGATTCTTGGAAAAGACGAAGACGTACAGAAGTACTTTAAGTTGTAAATTGTGGACTAGTATGCGTTTGTATACTAGTTTTTTGCTTGTATTATGTAGTAACATGATAGTAGATATTTGGAGGTAAGTATGTTTAAGAATTTGAAATGGACCGCAGTTGCGATTTCTGTTGTTTGTATACTTGCGGGTGTGTTGTTGGTGATGTTTCCAGGGGCATCGGCGGATGTGATTAGTAATATCATTGGCTATTCGCTGATTTTGTCTGGGGCAGTGAATGTTGTGACGTATTTCCTTTTGGACTTACAAGTGTCGCTCTTCCGGAATGATTTTGTGATTGGGGTTGTTTTATGTTTGCTTGGAATCCTTGTCATTGTGGAAAAGGAAGCGTTCCAGAATTTGATTCCGTTCTTATTGAGTATTGTGATTGTGGCAAGTGGTGTTACGAAGTTACAAAATGCGATTGATATGCGTCGTTTGAAGGCGAAAAAGAATATGAGTCAAGTCGTATTGGCGCTTGTTTCGATTGTGTTTGGATTGTTTGTGATGTTTGGTAAGATCAATGGAACGGAGTTGTTGTTTACATTGATTGGAGCAGGATTTATTTATTCGGGTATTACGGATTTGTATTCGACGATTTGTGTGTCTTCGAAGGTGCAAAAGTATTACACGGAAATGGAAAAGGAAAAGTATGCAGCTACGCATGACATTGTCGATGCGAAGGTTGTTGAAGAAGATGTGAAGTAGTGTATGCCAATTGGCATACGCTTTTCTTTTCTTATGGGCGTATTTGGCATAAAATAAACGTATGGAGGATTTCTTATGCACAATGATTTGTTTACGATTGGATCATTTACCATTCATACCTATGGGGTAATGATTGCAGTTGGGATTTTGGTTGCGGACTTTGTGGCAACGCGTCTTGCAAAGCGGTATTCCTTGAAGCAGGAACATCTTGAGGGAATGATTTTGTATGCGATTATCTTTGGGTTTCTTTGTTCGAAGTTGTTTTATATTGGTTTGAATTTGAATGCGTTCTTAAAACATCCTACAGCGTACTTGAGTAATGGCTGGGTTGTTTATGGTGGCATTCTTGGTGGTTGTTTTGGGGCTTTCCACTATTGTAAGAAGAAGGGGATTGATGGGTCGTTGTATGTGAATCTTGTATTCCCAGAAGTAGCTCTTGCCCAAAGCTTTGGTCGTGTTGGTTGTTTCTACGCTGGATGTTGTTATGGTCTACCAACGGATTCAAAGATTGGAGTTATTTTCCCACAAGGGTCATTAGCACCTGCTGGTGTGTCTTTGATTCCAACACAGTTGATTTCTTCGGGGTTGGATCTAGTGTTGTTTGCGATTTTGTATTACAACTTTACGAAGGGCAAGCATCGTGAGAACACGGCTCCGCTTTACTTTATTTTGTATTCCTTTGGGCGTTTCTTAGTGGAAATGTATCGTGGGGATTTGGAACGTGGTTTTGTTGGGCCATTTTCAACGTCACAATTTGTAGCGGTCTTGGTATTTGTTGCAGGAATTGTTTGGATGGTGCATAATCAAAGACAGCGAGAAGGGGTGTAATTATGAGAATTGGTATTGCGAATGATCATTCTGCGGTAGAAATGAAGCAGGAAGTGGTTGCGTATTTAGAGTCAAAGGGACATGAAGTGGTAAACTTTGGAACTGACTCACATGAAAGTATTGATTATCCACAATTTGGAGAAATGGTTGCGAATGCGGTTCGTGATCAGGAAGTCGATTTAGGGATTGCGATTTGTGGAACAGGTTTGGGAATTTCTCTTGCTTGTAATAAGGTATCTGGAATTCGTGCTTGTGTATGTAGTGAACCATATACAGCGAAGTATTCAAGATTGCATAACAACTGTAATGTATTGTGCTTTGGGGCGCGTGTTATTGGCATTGAGCTTGCAAAGATGATTATTGATAACTTTGTGGAAACGGAATTTGAAGGTGGAAGACACCAACGTCGTGTGGATTTGATTAGCGACATTGAAGCGCGTAATAAGAGTCTTTAGTATGTCGAAGAAGATTAAGATTGCATTGTATGTTGTGATTGGTTTGATTCTTTTGAATTTGATGCCATTTATTACCGTACAAACAAAGGATGATGCAGGGCGTAGTTGGCGTGTTCCGTTTGCGTCACGCTTTGTGTCAAAAGACGATACGAGTGTTTCTTTTAAGAGTATTCGTTCCAAGTATGCTTTAGAGAAGGATAGCCAAAATGCCTTGCATTCGTATACAGAAGTGAAGTGTTATGGAAAGAAGTATTTCTATGACAAGGCAAATGATGTAACGATTTTAGATGCGAAGGTAGATGGATCGTTGTTGAATCATCGTTTGACATATTCTTTAGAGGGTGGAAATCTTTGTGGTGGATGGACGAATGATGATGAAGTAGCGTTCGCATTTGGACCAATTGATGATGTGGATTTGAATATTTCGGTAGAAGAAGCGTTAGAAAAAGAATGGTTCGTTGTGAAAGATGGCAAGGCGTTGAATGCGGCTGCGTATCATGACTTTGCAAGAATGGTGAAGCAGGGTGTGTATTGTATGGAACGGATGATTGTCATTGATGGGAATCATCGTAGTATTGTCGATATGCAGGTGATGGAATCTTGTCCAAAGCCATTTAGGGTTACGGTCCGTGATGAAACTGGCATTCGTTCGAATTACTATGCCCGTTTCACAGATCAAGAAGTTGGTAATAAAAAGATTGTGCAAGTCTATGAGGTACAATCTTCTGATGAAGAGCCACTTGTCTTATTTGAATTTGAATAACGATTGCGAGATGTTTTAGATTTACTGTTTGCTTATGGAAATTTGTGATAGAATGTATAGGCAAAGGTGCCCGTGGCGCAATTGGATAGCGTTTTTGATTCCGAATCAAAAGGTTGAGGGTTCGAGCCCCTTCGGGCACACCATAGCAAGTTGAAACAGTGGGAAACCGCTGTTTTTGTTTTACCGTAAAGAAAAAGACTCATTCTTGAGTCTTGTCCTTGTTTAAGATGGCCATGAATTCTTCACCGGTAATCGTTTCTTTTTCATATAGATACATTGATAATGCATCAAGTTGTTCGCGGTGTTCGGTTAAGATTTGCACGGCTTTTTTATGTTGGGTTGATACAAGTTCGATGACTTTTTGGTCGATTTCTGCAGCGGTTGCTTGCGAACATGCAAGGGTGGTGTCGCCACCGAGGTATTCGTTTTGGAGTGTTTCCATTGCGACCATGTCAAAGGTATCACTCATTCCATACCGTGTAATCATTGCCCTAGCAATGCGGGTCGCTTGTTCAATATCGTTACTAGCACCGGTTGTGACTTCACCAAAGCGTACTTCTTCAGCAGCTCTACCAGCGGTGAAGGTTGCGATTTTGTTTAAGAGTTCTTCTTTGGTGTAAAGGTTATGGTTATCTTCTTCGACTTGCATCGTGTAGCCTAAAGCACCGGAAGTACGAGGGATGATGGTGATCTTTTGAACCGGAGCACTGTGGCTTTGTAGGGCTGCTAGTAAGGCATGTCCTGTTTCATGGTAGGCAACGGTGAGTTTCTCTTTATCCGTTAAGATGGCATTTTTCTTTTGGTAACCGGCAAAGACGGTTTCAATACTTTCTTCTAAGTCGAGTTGTGAGACGCTACTTCGATGATCACGTACGGCACGTAATGCAGCTTCGTTTACGATATTTGCAAGTTCAGCTCCACTTGCTCCACTTGCCATTCTAGCAATGATGGAATAGTCGATGTTTTCTTCGGTTTTGACTTTGTTGGCGTGTACTTTTAGGATTTCTTCACGGCCTTTTAAGTCTGGAAGTTCTACTGGTACCCGACGGTCAAAGCGGCCTGGTCTTAATAGAGCTTGGTCTAAGGAGTCAGGGCGGTTTGTGGCTGCGAGTATGACTACACCATTGTTTGTTTCAAAGCCGTCCATTTCGGTGAGTAATTGGTTGAGCGTTTGTTCACGTTCGTCGTTTCCACCGATTTTGCCGGAGCGTTTTCCACCGATGGCATCGATTTCATCAATGAAGACAATACAAGGGGCTTTTTCTTTGGCTTGTTTGAAGAGGTCTCTTACTTTTGAAGCACCAAGACCGACAAACATTTCTACAAATTCGGATCCGGAAATGGAGAAGAATGGGACATTGCTTTCTCCTGCTACTGCTTTTGCAAGCATTGTTTTACCAGTACCAGGAGGACCTACAAGAAGGATGCCTTTTGGCATTTTGGCTCCGATTGTTTGATAGGCGCTTGGATCGTGTAGGTAGGTTACAATTTCCATTAAGGATTCTTTGGCTTCATCTTCGCCAGCGACATCTTTGAATTTGATACCATCGGTTGCTTTGATGTAGATGCGGGCATTTGATTTTCCAAGATTGAACATCATGGAATCTCCGCCACCTCGTTTTTTTAGAAGTGACCGGAACATCAATTGGCCTAGGGTATAGAAGATGATCATTGGAAGTATCCATTCAATTAGGAATAACAACCAGATGTTTGGTTTTTCTTGAATGGTGCTTTTAAACTCAGCTCCAGAGTCATAGAGTCTTTGCGTGAGTTGGTCATCTTTCATTAAACCGGTTTTATAGAGTGGTTTTTCCTCTTTGTTCGCATCATCTTTCTTAGTGAAGAGGATTTCGTTTTGTTTGATTTGGACTTCATTGATTTGTTTTTGTTCGGTTAATTTCATGAAGGTTCCATAATCGACTTCTTCAATCTTGTTTTGCTTTAAATAGGGAATGGCTAATAGATTTAATAAGCATAATACAACTACGACAATGGCATAGTAATAGACCATTGGTTTTTTATTTTTCTTAATTTCTTTCATATTGATCCTTTCTCGTTGAGAATAGTCTAACAAAAACTGTATGAATTGTATGTGAAGTCGCTTGCTTTTCACAGAAAATTCAGATTAGAAATGAAAAAGAACTCTTGATTGAACAAGAATTCTTTATGGTCTAGTGGCGCCCCTAGCCGGAATCGAACCGACACCTAACCCTTAGGAGGGGTTTATAATATCCGTTTTACTATAGGGGCGTATTCGTATGTCCCTATTCTATGATTGAAACTGTAGTCTGTCAAATCACAAAGATTTCGTAATTTACAAACGATTGTTTTCCTTTTCGCTGTGATTTTTGATATGATAGGAAAGAACTAGGGGGATTATATATGGCCGATTATCAAATAGTTACTGATGCGACCTGTGATATGAATACTGATTTGTTAGACGCAAATCAGATTGAAGTCATTCCGATGGAAGTCGCAATGGATGATGGTCGCGTATTCTTGCATTATCCAGATTTTCGCAATTTTAGTGCAAAAGAGTTTTACGCGGAATTAAGCAAAGGAAATTTGTCCCATTCAACACAAATCACACCACAAAAGTACATCGATTTCTTTACGCCAATCTTAGAGAGTGGTAAGGATGTCTTGTATGTATGTTTCTCAAGTGGTCTTTCGAATACATATTCATCTTCATGCCTTGCGATGATGGAATTGCAAGAAACATTCCCAGAACGTAAGATTTACTCCATTGACTCACTTTGTGCATGTGGTGGAGAAGGTGTGTTTGCCTTGCAAGCTGCCTATAATAAACAAAAGGGTATGAGCATTGATGAAAACAAACAATGGTTAGAAGACAACCGTTTGAATCTTGCCCATTACTTTACAGTAGGCGATTTGTTCTACTTGAAGAAGGGTGGTCGTGTTTCAACGACGCAAGCAATTGTTGGCTCAGCGTTGAATATTAAACCAATTCTCATTGTGGATGAAGAAGGAAAGTTGCCAGTGATCGATAAGACACATGGTCGTAAAGCTTCCTTAAAGCGTCTTGTCGCTATGACAGAAAAGACGATTGTGAATCCAGAAGAACAGGTTCTTTATATTTCCCATACGGATTGTTTGGAAGAAGCTGAGAGCTTGAAGAAGTTGGTTCTGGAAAAGATTCCTTGTAAGGACGTTGTGATTACAACGATTGGTCCTGTGGTTGGTACACATACGGGTCCAAGTCATATTTGCTTGTTCTCATGGGGAACTGGTAGAAAACCGGAATAATATGCTAGGCAATGCCTGGCATTTTTTTATTTCACAAGACTTTCACAATATGGGCATGATTCTTACACAGAGTCTTCGTATACTAAGAGTGTAAATAATCTTTTTCAGATTTTCTTTCCCCCTATAAATTGGAATTCGTACGTTGAGCGGGTTCCTTTTTTATTGTGCCAATTGTGACATTTGTGTAAGATTGTATAGTTCTTTTGAAAAAGAAATTGGATAAAATAGTGATGTGTGAATAGTGGGGGAGAAATTATGTCATTCTTTCAAGCGTTATTAATTTTTTTAGGGCTTTCCTTGGATAGTTTTGTCGTTATGATGAATAAGGCAGCTACGGTGAGGAATCTTACTGTGAAGAAGTCTTTCTTGTTTGCAGGGATCTTTGCGATTGTGGATGTGATGGCAATTTTGATTGGTTATGGAATTGCGTCTACCTTTAAAGCGAAGTTGAATTTGGAATCAAGTATGGGCTTTGCGGCACTGATTATCTTTGCGATTGGCTTATATATAACAATTAAGGCATATAAGTCAGCGAAGTTGGAAGAAGTGTTGGATAAAAATTTCGGGAATAAGCGTTGTTTTCTATTGGCAATGGAAACAAGTTTAGATACATTATTCTTAGGTGTAAGTTTATCGTTGATTGGTATTACACTTGCAGAAGGCGTTTCGATGGCGTTGTTTGTAACATTTGTGACAAGTATGGTGGCACAGTTACTTGGCTATCGACATGGATCTACGTACTCTAAGGTATTTGGTATGAGTGGTGGATGTTTGATGATTGTATTTAGTCTTGTATTAATGTTGAGGTTTGTAATCCAATAGAAAGCGAGGGTGTGTATGGAAAATCATAGAATGATGATGAGAGAATTCTTGTTTGAAAATCTTCGCGACTTGATGGTGAAACATGTGTTTGAAAAGATCACAATTAAGATGATTTGTGATGAAACAGGTGTGATTCGAGCGACGTTCTATAATTATTTCGATGATAAGTATGATTGTTTGAATGCAATCATTCACCACGACTTGGTGGAAAATGCCCATGATTCTTTATTGAAGCACAATGCCAAAGAGGTTCTTACGGTGATGTTTGAAACGGTGCAAGACAATCGTGCGTTCTATCGGGTTGGCTATAATGTCGTTGGACCGAATGGGTTTGAAGCCTTGTTACAAGAGAATCTTGCGTTAATGGTAAATGAATTCTTTGAAGAGTCACGCGATGACTTGTATTTACCACAATACAGCAATAGTTTATTAGCGAACTATTATGCTCAAACCTTAGCGTATAGTATTAAGACGTTGGTGTTTGAAAAGGATGGGGTAAGAAGTGTCGAAGATGCGGTGAATTTAACCCTTGATTTGATGCAACACTCGTTTGTAGATTTTGTGAAGGAATAAGAAAATGGCCTCGATTGCTCGGGACCATTTTTTAATTAGTGTAGTTGTTTTAAAGCTTCGGTTAGTTTACTTACTGCAGCTTCTTTTGTGTCATCTGACCAATATTCACTTGGGGAAATTTCTTTGCTTGATAACATGCTTGTTTCATTGGTGTGGTAAAGAATCTTTCCTTCTTTTACAACCGTAACATCTGGGACAAAGATGCGTACATTGCCATCACTATCAACGTCTAATTCGTCTTCAAGTAAACCACAGACAGTTTGATAAAGCTTGGTGTTGTTTTTACGGTCTTCAAACATGTTGAAGTAGTAAATGGTTTCGGTATTGGATTGTTTGGCAGATTCTTCTAAGACTGGTAAGAAGGTGTGGCACCATGGGCATTGTGGAAAACTCAAAAACAATACGCCTGTACCGTGTTCTAAGAAGTCTACGAGTTCTTTTTCGTTTAGGGTTTTAAATAATGTTTCATTTGTCGCTTCTTTATAATCTTTGTAGAATGAATCCTTTTTTGGTGCACAGCCACTTAACAAAGCCACAAAGGCAAAGCAGCTAATGAGGGTTAGAAATAGTTTCTTCATAAATTCTCCTTTCAACAAATCTTTTTGTAATCGACTACAAGTATGCAAATCATACAGGATTTCAAATGTACATTTCAACCGGTATTTTGTTAAGAGTTGGTTAAAAAAACAGCCGCGATGGCTGTTTTTATTAGTTGAAGTATACGTATGGATCTTCTGGTCCGTTGTAGTAACGTGCTTCTTTTGCATAAAGGACTAGCGTTTCGCCACCTTCTTCAACTGGTACCGTACGTAAGATGCCTTTGACTTCTAACCATTGGTCTTTCTCTAAGCCATCAAGGGTAATACCCGTTACGGTAATACCACAAGAAGAGGTATCTTTGTCACAACATACCATAGCTTTTCTTCCCATGATGAAGCTTGATTCATAGCCTTTTAGTTTTTGGTCGAATTGGCCTCTTAGAATGATGGTCTTTTCATTGTATTTGGATGGTTCTTCAATGGCATCCATATACCATAGACCATAGTCATCGTCTTTGATGTCGATAACTTCGGCATTGATGTCAAATGGTAATACGCCACCTTTTAGGTTTGCAGGTTCACCATGATCTCCTTCGTAGAAGATACGTGCAGCACGATTCATTGCCTTGATATTGCCACGAATCATGATTGCGTCGGTGTCTTCCGTACAACGGTTGACAATGACACAGTCCGAGTAACGAAGTTGTTCAAACAACATCGAACGCATGTTGTTTACATATAACGAGAAGGTTGTCGCATCGACGGTGGAAAGGATTTGAACCACTGGCCAAAAGTCACGAATTCCTAAGAAGACGTCGTTGTTCAATGGTTGTGATCCATTGTATTCCACAAAGATTTGTGTTGGGTGGTAAAGGGTATCTAGTTCTAATGCCTTTTCCACCGTTAATTCTTCAATGTCATCCATTTGTACAAGGAAGGCATTGTGTTCTTTTAAGAATTCGCGATCATATTCTTCTTCGCCTTCTTCAAAGGAAAGAATCAATGTACGAGAATCACTTTCCATAAAGCCTTCATCGGAAAGTGTATCTAGAATTAAGCTAGTTTTCCCAGAATCTAGGAAACCGCTAAAGATGTAAATAGGAGCAGCCATATTAAATACCAAAGAGTGCTTTGATTTCATCTTCGCATACATGTTCACCGATCACAGTGATAAGTCCTGTGTATGCAGCACTTCCTTTACGAATGTCTAAGTCACCAGGAACATAGTCAAAGAATAACCAACCATTTTGATTGTCTTGTACAATACCCTTTGCACGAACAACGTTATCACCAAGGTGAGAAAGAATGTGTTGTAATTCTTCTTCACTGAAGTGTTTGATCGTTTCTAAGCCAATCGCATTGAAGACTTCATCGGCATGGTGGTGTCCACAAGAGCAGCCTTCGCCATGTTCGTGGTGATGATCATGATCATGTCCACAACAACATCCTTCGTGATGTTCATGTTTGTCATGATCGTGACCACAACAACATCCTTCACCATGTTCGTGATGGTGTTCTTCATGGTCGTGACCACAGCAACAACCTTCACCATGATCATGATGGTGTTCATCATGATCATGTCCACAACAACAGCCTTCACCATGTTCGTGATGGTGTTCTTCATGATCATGTCCACAGCAGCATCCGTCATGATGTTCATGTTCGTCATGGTCATGTCCGCAACAACATCCTTCGTGATGTTCATGTTCGTCATGGTCATGTCCACAGCAGCAACCTTCTCCGTGTTCGTGATGGTGTTCTTCATGGTCGTGTCCGCAGCAGCAGCCTTCACCATGTTCGTGATGGTGTTCTTCATGATTGTGACCACAGCAGCAGCCTTCACCATGTTCGTGATGATGATCGTGATGGTCGTGGTCATGTCCACAACAGCAGTGATGTTCTTCCTCTTCGAATTGTTTTGGAGTAGCACCTAACATAGCATCGAAGATTGCTTGTCCATCGAGTTCATCCCATGGAGTTGTGATGATGCGTGCTTCACTGTTTAATTCGTGGATGATGTGTACATCGTTTTGTAATGTTTCTTCTGTTACCATTTGTGATCTACTAAGGATAATGCAGTTTGCAGATACGATTTGATCATCAAAGAATTCTTTGAAGTTTTTGTGGTATGTCTTGCAACGTTTTGCGTCAACGATCGTTGAGTAAGTTTCAAGTTCTGCGTCTTTGACATTGTTTACGATGTCAATGATGTCAGATAGTTTGCCAACGCCGCTTGGTTCAATAATGATGCGGTCTGGGTTGTATGTTGTGATGACTTCTGCAAGTGATGTTTCAAAGTCGCCTTTGAGTGTGCAACAAATACAGCCGCTATTGATTTCAGAGATTTCGATTCCGGATTCTTTTAAGAATCCACCGTCGATTCCGATTTCTCCGAATTCGTTTTCCACAAGAACGACTTTTTGTCCTTGGAATACATCTTTGATTAGCTTGGAAATTAAGGTTGTTTTACCGGCCCCAAGAAAGCCTGAGATTACATTTATTTTTGTCATAGAATACCTCTTCCTAGTGGTCATTATAGTACTTGTTTGTAGGTTTTCAAGGTCTTAGCTTGCAAGTTAACTATAACTAATTACATGTTTTAGAAAAAAACAGAACCGATTTGGCTCTGTTTCGATTCAACTGGTGCACCTGACAAGACT
>RCNI01001278.1_pt1 | contig 14106 bp, 10 predicted proteins | sample 2041151 | NCBI WGS metagenome assembly RCNI01 (sample SAMN09708214, study PRJNA481090) | feces metagenome | isolation source: feces | place: Antarctica: Albino Rookery | reverse complement strand
AGCTGCAGACTCAGGTGGACGAATTCCTGGCGGCCAAGTAAGATTATTGACTTCTTAGAGCCATTGGCAATAGAGCATGAAAAGCGGGCTGAGGAAACTCACGCCCGCTTTTTAATGTTCGTCATAGGGGAAATATTCATATTTTCATGATACAAATGGCGATTGCCTTTATTTGACAAGAAAAACTATTACAAAATGGATCAAAAAAGATGTACAAACTTCATCGATGTATTTAAAAAAGTTGTCTGGACGATAGAGATAATCCGAATATAGTTGAGAGTATTCTTGCACTCGTTGGAATCGTGGCGATATTAGATGATTGCACTACTGGCAATATGAAGCTTATTTATTGGTATCGAAGCCTGTATGTTTCTATAACAAAGATATTTCAAAGCAAGATCTAGACGTATAAATAATGATATAACACGAATTTGAACCAATGTGCGTTTTTTGAAGTTGAACTTTGAACCAAAGAACGGATTTGAGGACTTGTAAATATACGTTTACACACATATAGTGCTAGTATAAGACATGAAAGAAAGGATAGATCATATGTCAAAAAGAAGCATACGCCTAAGTCAGAAAAAGCGATCCGAGCGTTCACAGAATCTGGGCCTGATTTTGATGGCACTTCCCATGATGCTCATTGTCGCTGTCTTCTCCTATATTCCAATGGGAGGCCTGATCGTTGCATTTAAGAATTACAGTTATAAGGACGGCATTCTGGCAAGCCCCTTCTGTGATCCGCTGTGGAAGAACTTTGAATTCCTGTTTAAGTCTCCGGATACATTCCGCATTATCCGCAATACCATTTTGTATAACCTGGCATTTATTGTGCTGACACTGGTTATTTCTGTGGCATTGGCTTTGATGCTGAATGAAATTCGCAGCCGCAAGGCACTGAAGTTCTATCAGACAACCATGTTTTTCCCTTACTTCTTGTCTTGGGTTGTGGTGTCCTACATCGTATATGCATTTCTGAATCCTCGTCTTGGTTATTTGAATGCAATCGCTGCAGCTAACAACGGAGAGACCCTTGACTGGTACAATACCCCCAAGGCGTGGATTACAATCATTATTGTTTTGCAAATTTGGAAGACAGTTGGTATGAATGTACTGATGTACTATGCCAGCTTGTTGAGCATTGACTCCTCCTATATGGAGGCTGCGGTCATTGACGGTGCGACCCACTGGCAGGTCATTCGTCATATTATTCTTCCCTTCCTGTACCCAATGATGATTATTCTGACCATTCTGGCTGTGGGCAAGATTATGAACTCCGACTTTGGCCTGTTCTATCAGGTACCTATGGATTCCAAGACACTGTATGCCACTACAGATGTCCTTGAGACCTATGTCTATCGTGCCTTGATCCAGAGCGGTAATATTGGCATGAGTTCCGCTGCGGGATTCCTGAAGTCTGTGGTTGGTTTGGTTTTGGTGTTGTTCACCAATTATGTGGTGAAAAAGATCAATCCCGATTACGGCCTGTACTAAGGTAAGAAAGGAGATTATGTTATGATTCAAGATAAGAGCAAAGAGCGTCTGAGATCTATCGTGATCAATGTATTTTTCATTTTGCTTTCTGCAGTATTTATTGTCCCCATTCTGTCGGTTATTTTTATCTCCTTTACGAGTGAGGCATCGATATCCAACGAGGGTTATCCTTTCTTCTTTCGGGAGTTTGATTTAACCGCATTTAAATTTATTTTGAAAAATCCGAAAACAATTATAAATGCGTATAAGGTTACGATTTTGGTATCTACGATTGGTACCATCGCCTATTTGCTGATTGCATCTATGGCGGCATTCGCAATTTCTCGTCCGGACTTTAAGTACAAGAAGTCTATTACATTCTATTTCTTCTTCACAATGCTATTCAACGGCGGCCTGGTCCCCAGCTATATTCTGATTAGTCAGGTACTGTCCTTGAAAAACACATATGCATCTATGATTTTCCCGCTGCTGGTCAACGTGTGGTATCTGATCATGCTGAAGACTTTTATGACGGATATTCCCAATGAAATCATTGAATCTGCACGCATAGATGGTGCCGGAAACAGAACCATCTATTGGCGCTTTGTGTTGCCCCTGTCCAAGCCTGCTCTGGCTACCATTGGGTTGCTGACATTGTTGGACTACTGGAACAGCTGGCAGCCTGCTATGCTGTATATTGATGACAAAGAAATGTATCCTTTGCAGTATATGCTTCAGGTTATGCTGCGTAATATCATTGAAATTCTAAAGCAGATGCAAAATAACATTGCAATTACACCCGGACAGTCGATCCCGAGCGAAAGTGTACGTATGGCCATGTGCCTGCTGGCGGTTGGTCCTATGCTTTTCATCTTCCCCTTCTTCCAGAAGTACTTTACTCGCGGACTTACTGTAGGTGCGGTTAAGGGTTAAGTTTACTGCAATAGTTAAATAACGGAATGAATGCGGCCGAAAGGCTAACATAAACGGGCGCGAGGAAACTTGCGCCCGTTTATATTCCTGGCGTCGGTATCACAAAAATCCAAATTTTCGAGAAAGTTGATGGATGGTAATGGAAACAGGATGGTCAGGAGTTTATTCTGTCGTGAGAAAACAAAAATGCCCAGTAGCATATGGATTGACGTAATAGTCAGGAAGGATAAAAATTATGAATCAAAACATGAAAACTGTAGAAGCGATTATGATTGGCGCAGGACAGCGAGGCGCTCAGGTATACGGTGCATTTGCAGAGCGTAATCCCAAGGATATCAAGTTTGTCGCAGTAGCGGAGCCTGATGCAGAACGTCGTGAGGCATTCTGCCGGGATCACCATATTTCAGCAGAAAATGCAGCAGAAGACTGGAAGGAACTGCTGGCTCGCCCTAAGATGGCGGATTGTGTGTTTGTCTGTACACAGGACAATGAACATATTGAGCCCGCTATGGCAGCGATTGAGGCAGGTTACCATGTGGTTATGGAAAAGCCCATGAGCCGCAATGCGGCAGAACTGCGTGTTTTGCAGGCAAAGGCAGAGGAAAAGGGGCGCCTGGTAACCGTTTGCCATGTACTGCGCTATACGCCGTTTTTCAGCAAGGTTCGGGAACTGTTGCAGTCCGGTATCATTGGTAAAGTTCAGACTATTCAGCAGATTGAGAATGTTGCCTATTGGCATCAGGCGCACAGCTTTGTCCGTGGAAACTGGCGCAGAGAGGATGAAACCAGCCCCATGATCCTGGCAAAGAGCTGCCACGACATGGATATCATGCTTTGGATGGCGGACAGCCACTGCACAAAAGTCTCTTCTTTTGGAAGTTTGGGACACTTCAATGCGGAAAATGCTCCGGAAGGCGCGCCGGAGTATTGCCTGGATGGCTGCCCTCATGCCGACGATTGCCCCTATAATGCAGAACGGATCTACTTGCAGAGTAAGGGCGTACACGTACCCGTCATCCGCAAGGTTGTCAGTCTGGAAGACACTGATGAATCTGTTCGCGAGGCACTCCGCCGTGGCCCCTATGGTCGCTGTGTTTATCACTGCGACAATGATGTGGTAGACCATCAGGTGGTAAATCTGGAATTTGAGAACGGCATCACCGCTTCCTTTACGATGTCTGCCTTTACCTGGGAAGGGGGTCGGACCATCAAGGTCATGGGTACCCATGGTCAGATAGTTGGTGATGTGGAAAGTGATTATATTGAAGTGACACGTTTTGCCAACGGCGAGAAGACAATCATTCATTTGAATGCAGATCCCGAGGGCCATTCCGGTGGTGACAAGGGCTTTATGCGTGATGTGGTTCGACAGATGCAGTCAGATGGCGCATATACCGGCCGCACGCAGGTTGCCTCTTCTGTGGAAAGCCACCTGATCGCTTTGGCAGCGGAAGAGTCTCGCGTCACTGGAAAGACGATCTGCTTGAGAGAGTTTGAAGCTTAATCAATTATTCGCTATACCGTATATCATAACCGAGGTATTATAATATGGATACATTTGCACAAATTGCAAAGGGAGGCATTCAGGGCCGCCATGAACTGCTGGAGCAACCGATGCCGTTCCCGTTGCCCGAGAATGTGGTTTGCTTAAATCCAGCTGATGGAAAACCGACCCACCTGCCTGAAAAAATGCATACACCGGAGCAGCTGCAAGCTGCTCTGGCTGAAAAACGCAGACAGATGATGCCGTATCTGGAAAATCATGCACCGACGCTGGAATCTTGCAGAACGGTGATCAATCTATCCTGTTTCAACTATAAGTTAGAGACAGCTGAGAAGTGGGAGAAAGTGGATATTCCCCATTACGGCGGTCCTTTGGGCCCAGCCAGAGCGGTCTATGAGACATCGTTCTTTTTGAAGGAATACAGCAATCGCCGTGTCTTTGCGGTTGTAAATGGTGCAGACTACAAGGCGCAGGTTTACATCAATGGAGTGCTCGCAGGAACGCACGAGGGTTTTTTTGCAAGCTTTGAATTTGATATTACCGACTTGGTCCGCAAAGGGGAAAATATGCTGACCATTCATCTGCAAAATGACTATGTGATGATGGGCAGCCGTTCGGACAGCGACCCTCGCTCTTTCTGCGGAGATAAAATTTATGCAGCAACTGGCCCGGGCTATGACGATCCTGCGCTTGGATGGCACCATTGCCCTCCGGGCATGGGACTGCTGGATACGGTTGAAATCCAGATCCGTGAGCCGGTGTTCCTTCAGAATGTATTTGCTCGTACACTTGATGATGAAATCGAGTTCTGGATTGAGGCAGGCAGCTGTCTGTATGAGCAGCAGATGATTCGATTTGATCTTTCTGTATACGGTCAGAATCTGCAGCAAACCGTGGTGGAGCATATGCAGATTGAGCCGCATACCGGCAAGGAACTGGGATTAGGCGATACCTTTACGGAGGTTTTGGCGCGTCGGGATGGAACCTTGAATGCACAGCTGCCTCTTCCCTGTGGGAAGGGACGGAACCTCTACAAGGTTCGCATTCCGGCGGGAGAAATGAAATGGTGGACGCCTGAAGAACCCTGGCTCTACCAGATTCAGCTACGGCTGTATACACAGGATGGAAAGCTGCTGGATACTTTGTTCCAGCAGTTTGGACGCCGTACCTTTACACAGGATACCACATCTGAGGTTAAAGGTATGTTCTATCTCAATGGAAAGCCCATTCGTCTGCGTGGTGCGAATACGATGGGATTTGAACAGCAAGATGTGATGCGCGGCGATGAAGATCAGCTGATTGATGATATCTTATTGGGCAAGCTCTGCAATATGAATTTCTGGCGAATTACCCAGCGTCCTGTTCAGCAGAAGGTTTATAATTATTGCGACCAATTGGGTTTGATGGTTCAGACAGATCTGCCGCTGTTTGGCTGTATTCGCCGTCATCAGTTCTGTGAGGTGGTGAGACAGGCAGAGGAAATGGAACGGCATATCCGCGCACATACTTGCTGCGTACTTGTCAGCTATATCAATGAGCCGTTCCCCAATGCAAGCAATCTGCCCAGCATGAATCTGGAACGTACAGAGCTGGAACAATTTTTCCATGCGGCTGATATTGTGGTGCACCTGAATAACCCTGATCGGGTGATTAAACATGTGGACGGAGATTACGATCCCCCTTCGGAGTCGCTGCCGGATAACCACTGCTACCCAATGTGGTATAATGGTCATGGTATTGACATTGGCATGCTGCATAAGGGGGGCTGGATGCCTGTAAAGCCCGGCTGGTACTATGGCTGTGGTGAATTTGGCTGCGAAGGTCTGGAGGACTGGGAATTGATGCAGGAAGAGTATCCAGCGGAGTGGTTGGTGCGTCCTGGCGAGACAGATGCGGATTGGGATCCGGTTCGCATTGTCCGTGCCCAGACAGCAGAGTTTTACCATTTCTTCTATGATCGCCCCGCTACTCCCCAGGAGTGGGTCAAAGAAAGTCAGGAATTCCAGAGAATTGCGACCAGACTGATGACAGAAGCCTTCCGCCGGGATGATCGGATGGTAACTTTTGCAATTCACTTGTTCATTGATGCATTTCCCTCTGGCTGGATGAAGACCATTATGGACTGTCGGCGTTCCCCTAAGCCTGCATTCTTTGCATACCGGAACGCGTTGGAGCCGGTGATGATCAGCATTCGTGCAGACAAGACTCATTTCTTTGGCGGAGAAACAGCGAAGGCAGAAGGCTGGATTTGCAATGATACAGACCATACTGGTGCTGTGCGTATGCGATATGAGCTGGTGGAAGATGGAAATGTCATTGCGTGCTCTGAGCAGGATGCCCAGCTCCTTGCAAACCGTGCAGTATGCCATAGTGTTGCTGAATTTAAGCTTCCCGAAGTCAATGCCCGTAAGGTGCTGAAGCTTCGCGCCATGCTGCTGGACGAGAATGGCTGCATTGCATGGAATGAGTTGGATTATACGGCGCTGCCTGCATGCGATGTACCGGCACAGATGCGTATTCGCACCATTGACCAGGTAACTTCTGAGGACCTGACAGCAGCTGAGGCAGGTGCGATATTGTGGATTGATAAGCCTGAGGCTGGGGATTATACAGTTGGTCCGTTTAAAGTGAATGTCAAGGAGAGCGGTATGGCTCCCATGCACTTTGCCAGCGCCAAGACTGGACATCCCTGGGCAGAGGGGTTCCAGCAGGAGGACTTCCGTTATTGGTATTCTTCTGCTGAGGACCGGATCATGCCGCTGGCTGATAATACTGTGTATGCAGAAGGATTTTCCTCCGTGCTGGGCAGCCGGAATATTACAGCTGATGGCTGGCAGCCGGCATCCATTATTTGTGAAGGAAAATACGGTAAGGGTAGAATTGTGATATCCCAGATTGCCTATAAGCAGATGCTGGATAATCCTGCCGGATGCATACTGTTGTCACGCATCCGCAGATAATGGGAAGCTCTCTAACGAGATTTTAAGGGTATGATATAGAAAAAGCTCCTGCCGGAGAAAACGGCAGGAGCTTTTTTATGTAGTTACTCCAGATACCAGGGGTCATCTTGCATGTTTGCTTTGTCTTGCTCAGACATGAGCGTTTTCAAAATGGGTTCAAGAAAAAAAGTCAGTATGTAAACAACACATGCAGGGATGATTCCAAGCCATAGAGGATGAAACTGTATCACATATGCACCTGCAAAGACGATGGCGCACATGGAAAGTGTAGAGAAAATATGTTTCAGTGACAGAAGCAGAGAAGTCAGTACCACACCGGCAGTTGTTACGTTATATCGGGAAATCATAGGGAATACATAGAGAGAGATTCCAATGAATACGAAGATTTTCAGAAATGAAAAAATCGTCCAAATCAGACTGGCTGGATCGTCCAGCGTGAAAAATGCGACAATATTTGGGATATCAAAAAACAAAACGGAAAGGCCAAATGCAGTTAGCAGTATTCCGATGATCAGTGAAATTTTCCAGTTTTGCTTGATGGCGTGGAAAAATTCGGTTAGGACAGATCCGCGATCTCGACGAATGGACTTTGCAACGGCGTAGTAAAGCCCCACTGTTGCAGGGCCGATACCGATGACCGTGCAGCACAAAAGAACCCACAACAGACTCAGCAGAATCATATCGGTGATTTTATTGATGGCTCGTGCAAGTTCGTTATCTGGGTTTAACAAATTCCACAACATATCTGTACCTCCGAAGATAGTTTTGTTCAGGATATTCAGGGCAAGTAAAACACAGACATGAGTACAATGTGCAAACCCATAGATACCCTGAAGTTTTACATGAGTATACTGTAATTTATACTCCATTTAACAAATAAAGTCAAACAATGAAACAGATATTATCCAATAATGGATTTGATTTGAAAACTCCTGCGAATTGCATCTCTTGCATCTTGTAGATTTGCAAATTCGCCAGCAGTTACCATTTGGACAATCAGATTTCCAATGGCTGTACCCTCAACAGGACCTGCGTAGACGGGTAGCTTTGTTGCCTGAGCGGTCCGGAGATTCAGGTATCCATCCTGGCAGCCACCGCCGACAATATTGATGCTGGTGTAGTGCTTTCCGGTCAGCTTTTGTAGGCTGTCAATGGCATCTGCGTAGCAAAAGGACAGGCTGCGATAGATGCACTGCATGATTTCCCCCTCGGTCTGTGGAATGGGCTGATTGGAGTCCTTACAGGCATCTTGAATGGCCTGAATCATGCTCTGGGGAGCCAGAAAACGGTTGTCATTTACATCCACAATACTGGAAAAGTCCTCGGCATTCTGAGCAACAGCAATCAGATTAGGGAAGCTCCATTGTTTGTCAGATTTGGTTCTCTGATCTTTGCCCTGGACATAGCTGATACCGTTTAGTTCCCGGCGGACTGACTGGATCATCCACAGCCCCATGATATTTTTAAGATACCGATAGCGAGACCAGGCACCGCCTTCGTTTGTGAAGTTCTGCATGCGGCTTTCTGCACTGGTAATAGGAGCCTTGTTCTCAACACCCAGCAGACTCCAGGTACCGCTGGAAATATAGACAGCGTTGTTATCCACGGCAGGAATGGCAAGAAATGCCGAGCCGGTGTCGTGGGTGGCAGGCAAAATCACAGTGGCATCAAATCCAACCAATTCTGTAATTTCCGGACTGAATTTTCCCACAGCTGTTCCGGGCATGGCCAGTTCGTGGAAAATGTCTGCTGGTAGTCCCAGTGAACGGATGATGTCGTTGTCCCATGCCTTTCGTTCGGCATTGACCAAATTGGTGGTGGAGGCGATGGTATACTCGTTGGATTTGATGCCTGTGAGTCGGAAGTTCCAGTAGTCCGGCGTCATCAGCAGGTATTTAGCCTGCTCCAGCTGCTCCGGATGCTCCTGCTTCAAAGCCATGAGCTGATAAATCGTATTGTAAGATGCCTTCTGAATGCCGGTTTTTTTATACAGCTGGGCAGGGGAGATTTTTGCGTCCACCAGAGCATCCATTCCTTCTGTGCGGCTATCCCTGTAGGCTACAGCGTCGCCAATCAGCTGATCGTGCTCATCCAACAGCACAAAATCCACGCCCCAGGTGTCAATACCGATGGTGGCGGGGATCTTACCCAGTTCTTTGCAGGCCTTCAGACCTCCGACAATTCCATTCCACAGGTTATCGGTATCCCAACAGTCGTGTCCGTTTTTGAAAACCTGCAGGTTGTCAAAACGGAAAACTTCCTCCAGGATGATTTTCTCATCCTCAATATGACCAAGAATATGACGGCCGGAAGAAGCGCCGATATCAATCGCAAGATAATAGTTCATGTAGATAATCCTCGTATATTATAATGAGGGCACCCCGAAAGAACCGAAGTGCCCTCTTTTGCAGATATTTGATTATTTGTACAGAGGGCCGTAGGCGGCACAGGCGCGGTAATCCTGACCTTCCTTGTCCATACCGAATGCATTCCATGCGGCAGGGCGGAAGATATCCTCCACAGGAACATTGTGCATGCAGACAGGAATGCGGAGCATGGAGCACATGGTGATTAGATCGGCACCGATGTGACCGTAGGAAATGGCACCATGGTTGGCACCCCAGTTATTCATGACATCGTAAGCAGTTTTGAAGGGACTACCTTCCTTGCCGTCGCAGCGGGGAGCAAACCAGGTACAGGGCCAGGTGGGGTTGGTGCGCTCCATCAGGGTGTCGGTGACTTCGTCGGGCAGGTTGATAGTCCAGCCTTCTGCAATCTGCAGCACGGGGCCCAGCCCCTCAACCAGATTTAGGCGGATCATGGTAGCGGGCATTTCAGCACGGGTGATAAAGTGGCTGGAAAATCCGCCGCCGCGGAAGTTATCGAAACCGGCTTCGCACCATACAGTGGCGTCGGTCATCTTCTTGATGTCGTCCTCATTTACTTCCCACCATTTCTTCATGATAGCATTGCCGTTTTCGTCACGGCATTCGCCGCAGGCATCGAGGCAGGCTGCACCGGAGTTCAGCAGGTGAATAATACCGCCGTTTTCCTTTGCCTTGCCTTCCAAATCGTAGCCGGTTGCCTTCTTGGTGGCCTCGGGAGACCAGAAGGTACGGACGTCAGCGAAGATCTGAGCGCGGTTGGTCAGTAACTTCATGAACAGCATACCAAGGCCGTTGAGAACATCGTTCTCGGTAGCCATGATGTAGGGCTCCCGGGGACCGTTGTGATCGAAGGAGGAATTCAGAACAGCCTCAGGGTAGTCACAGTTAGGCCAATGGTCGGTCCACTGACGCTGCCCCTGGAAGCCGGCTGCAATGGCATTGTGCCCCAACATCTCTTCCTCGAAGCCCTCGGGCAGGTTCTTGTTGCCGTTGTAGAGATCCTTGATGATACAGTACATCTTGATGGTGAACTCGAACTGCTTTTCCTTCTCCTCGTCGGAGAAACGGACAAAGTCGGGGTTGTCGTCACGACCTAGCTTGCAGTGCTCCTTGGCCCAGGCCAGTGCGCGCTCAAACTCCTCGTGATCGTAGATACCCTCTTCCATGCGGCGCAGAATTTCGACCTCGTCGATGGACTCAACATGCATGCCCAGATACTTCTCGATGAAGTTGGAATCGATGATGGAGCCGCCGATACCCATGCAGATGGAACCGATCTGCAGGTACGACTGACCACGCATGGAAGCAACCGCAATGGCTGCACGACCGAAGCGCAGCAGTTTTTCCTTTACATCCTCGGTAATCTGATCCACTTCGTCACGGTTCTGGACTTCGTGGCCATAGATGCCGAAGGCGGGCAGGCCTTTCTGAGCGTGGGTAGCCAGAACAGAGGCCAGATACACAGCACCGGGACGTTCGGTGCCGTTGAAGCCCCAGACACCCTTGATGGTCATGGGATCGGCATCCATGGTCTCAGAGCCGTAGCACCAGCAGGGAGTGACGGTCAGAGTGACAGCCACATTCTCACGCTTGAACTTCTCAGCACAGGCGGCGTTTTCGGGATAACGACCAATGGTGGTATCAGCGATGACGACCTTAACGGGCTCGCCGTTAGAGTAGCACAGGTTCTCTTCGAACAGCTTCTTGGCGGCCAGAGCCATGCCCATAGTCTGGTCTTCCAGACTGTCGCGCAGTTTCATGGGTCCGCGGCGGCCGTCAATGACGGGACGAATACCAATTGCAGGATAAGAGCCAATCAGTCTGCTTTCTGCCATGATAAATAACTCCTTTTAATTCGATTTATAAGTAAAATTAGGCTTTTATAACGCCCTTCTTGAGAAGAATATTGGCGTAAATTTCGGTTTCACCAGTTGCGATGATGAGGTAAGCGTTCTTTGCCCGCTCATAGAAAGCAAAGCGTTCCATCATTTCGATATCACAGTGGTTGGGTTCATGATTGTGAAGGATCTCGTCGTAGGTGCCCCAGATAGGGGTAGGGGTGAGATCGCCGGGGACTTTCTCCATCAGAGCCACGGGCTTTTCGGAATAGGTATCCAGAGGAAGCACCTTCAGGACAGCATCCAGAATTTCGGGGGTGCCGTGACCATCGGCACGAATGACCATGGCGTTTTTTCCAATGCTGTGGCTTGGAAAGTTGCCGTCGGCAATAATCAGCTCATCGCCGTGACCCATTTCGCACAGCGCCTTCAAAAGCTCCGGAGAGAGAATGGGAGGAATACCTTTCAGCATTTTGTTCTCCTTATTTCTTGTGCAGGATAGGATCGTCGGGATTGAATACCTTATGACCGGGGTGTCTGCCGGTAACGCCGTAGTAGCCGCGCAGATCAATCAGCTTCTTGACATTTTCATTGCTGATGTCAAAGCTGCCACCAAGAATGACTGCATTGATGGTAATTTTAGCCCACAGTTCCAGGCTTTCCATCCGATAGAAGGCGGTGATGACATCGCTGCCCACAGCCAAAGCACCGTGGTTCTCCAGCAGCATCACATCGTGCTCTTCCAGATAAGGCTCGATGGCATTGGGAACCTCAATGGTGGAGGGAGTCCCATAGGGAGTTAGGGGAACAGAGCCGATTACAGCGACATCCTCGATCATGTTGTACATATCCATTGCTTTGTGAGCGACGGCAAATCCCGTAGCGGCAGGGGGGTGGGCATGGATGACGCTGCGGACGTCATCACGCTTGTCATAGCAACGCAGATGCATCTTGATCTCGCTGGAAGGGCGAAGACCGGGGGCAGCTTCCAATACATTACCCTGACGGTCAATACGGATGAGTTTTTCCGGGGTGATAAACGATTTGCTCATTCCAGTGGGGGTAGCCAGAATGGTTCCGTCATCCAGCAGTGCACTGACATTGCCGTCGTTTGCAGCAACCCAGCCCAATTGCCAGGTCTTGTGGCATATGTCACAGATTTGTTCTTTGACTTCTTGAATTTGACTCATAGAAATTCACGCTCCTAGTCTTTTGTCTGGATATTCTGGTACTATTATATAGAAACCTTTCTCCTTTTGAATGATGATAATAAGCTAATACTTGTCTGAAATAAGCTTTTTGACTTGCGTTTTTGATTTCAGATGGATACAATAAGAGACAGAACAGGAGGGTGACCATTGAAATGTTCGATTACCTTACTACCTATCATTATGGAAGATGTGTGAAAAACCGCGATTGGTATCTGAAGACAATCGGTATCAATCGGATGTATTACATCCATCGAGGAAGAATTTCCGTTCTTCTGGATAATATTCGCTATGATTTGAAGGAGGGGAATATCTACATATTTCCCCAGAATCTGAAATTTGAATTGATTCTTACCGAGGAAACAGAGGTGGATCATACCTTTTTTGATTTCTTCACGATCCCTGCCATCAAGATGGATACATTGATTGAAATAGACCCAAATCAGTTTCAGATGATTCGGCAGGCAGCACAAATTTTATTTACACTCGCGCAGGAATATCAAACGTATCCATCTATGGAGCGGAACGAATACAGCGATTTGGTAGAGTCGTATCTTGAAAATATATTATTTTTGGTCAATAAGGAATTTCCCATTCATCTGATTGGAGATCCCAGAATTAATCAGGCACTGGACTATATCCACAAGAACTATGCTCAGGAAATTACTTTGGAGCAATTGCTTGAAATAACGAATTTGGAGAAGAACTATTTTATCCGCCTTTTTAAGAACAGTATGAATATCACACCTTACCAGTATATTAAGAAATATCGATTCAATATTGCCCTGACATTGCTGAAGCATAAGTGCTCGTTGAGTGAAGCGGCACAAGCAATCGGCTACTCAGATGCTGTGTCTTTCTCGCATGCGTTTAAAAAAATATATGGAATTTCACCATCCCGAATTGCTAAGGGAATCAATGCAGACTGATGGTTCGATATTGAGTCTAGCATAGTGTCTTCGTGGCCTGATGTTATCAAGATCGTTGCAAGCGATAAGGAAGTCGCTCGGCCAAAAGGCGTCGTGGCGTATCGCTTGTATGGCTCCCCAGAAGGACGGTTGCACCTAGTGTTCTTTAGATTTTCAAGGTGCGTGAGAAATAACTCTCATGTGTAGGCCACGGCAGAGGCTGTTTGTTGCGCAAAAAACAAAAAAAGAGCAGAAAAATTTTTTCTGCTCTTTTGGGGGTACATGTTTTTTACTTGGTATAACCTCTTTTTTGCTCCAGTTTCGCACAAAATGTAAGATCGTATTGTGGATTTGTTCACTGTTATAGTGATCAGGAAAATATTGCTTCAGTTCTTCCACTTGAATGATCGGATGTTCTTGTTGATTTGGCTTCTTCTCCGAGAGAAGTTCTTTTAAAGCATCTTCTGAGAAGGATGAGCTTTCAGCCAGCGAATGAATCACTTATAGATGGTGTTGCCTTGCAGGTATGCATGACCCGGTACAAGATGGCTTGTTGTTTGCGATCCAGATATGAGATTGACACAGCTGGGTTCAATGCGATTTTTCGGTTATCAACCATTTCAAGAATTTCCGGTACCAATTCGGTGTACGGCTTGTTGTTGCTCGTTCTGTTTCATAATGGCCTCCTTTATTTGCAGAAATTAGCGGGCTGGATGTGTTTCAAATCATTCAAGTGGTTGCTGTAAAATGCAGCAACAATAGACAAAATGTATTTTTGAAAACAGAATACATTTTTAAATTTTGGTTGATTGCATAATGAAGTTGGACACCTAAGAAAAAATCCATAGTGATTTTCCCGCATGGTAGAATGGAGTTGCTACACAACATCTGC
>RCNI01001247.1_pt1 | contig 14108 bp, 15 predicted proteins | sample 2041151 | NCBI WGS metagenome assembly RCNI01 (sample SAMN09708214, study PRJNA481090) | feces metagenome | isolation source: feces | place: Antarctica: Albino Rookery | reverse complement strand
AAATGGTTTCTAACATAGTCCCCTCCTTTATTTTTCTATGGATTTTTCAAGGGCTAGTATTTGGTCGCGTAATAAGGTTGCTTCTTCGTAGTTTTCATTTTTTACGGCTTTGTCGAGTTTTTGTCTCAGTCGTTTGATTTGCTGGCTTGTCGAAAAGGCATTGGAACCGCGCGCAGGTACATGGCCTTCATAAGAAAGGCTCCCTTGAATTCGTTTTATCAGTGGTTCAACTTGTTCATGAAATGCGTCATAACATTGACTGCATCCGAATTTCCCCGTTCGGTTAAAATCATGAAAAGTCATGCCACATCCGGGACATCTTTTACTCGCATAGCTTGAAAAGACGTCGTGATCATATTCCATCATATTTTTAAAAAAATCATCATTGAATAGATCAAATATAGACGGCATTATTCATCACCTCTAAGTTCTCGTAATACCGATCCGTACAAATGTCGAATCCCATTTCTTGCTACTTGCTCTGGCACTTTGTCGTACAAAGCTTCAAATGCGGAATGTAGCATTCTAGCCTCTCTATGACTAATTTTTTCTTTAAATAATAGCATCCCCAACCAATGATCGACTTCCATCACGGATTGCGGCATATTTTCATCTAATGGAGGTTGTCTTTCAATAACCGGTGATACTGGAATCGGTAATCTTGTCATCACTTGTGCCTCCCGATTTTCAGTCGGCAATCGACGAATGGTTACGAAACCACCAAGACCTCGTCTCGATTCAACATCGAATCCTTTTTCATTCGAGAATCTAGTGCTCAATACATACGAGATTTGTGACGGTGCACATTGTAATTGATTGGCTAACTCATTTCTCTTTAGGACTAAATCTTCATTCTCCAAAAAACGTTCTAATATAACTTGCTCTATTCGATCTGCAAGAACTCCCATAGTCTTGCCTCCTTAGTTCTTCACACACACAACTAATGATTTTACACACACAACTTTCATTTAAAAGGTCAATCCATTTTTTGACCTTTATATGAAAGTGTATAAGCTTTGCAAATATCACTTTTCATGCAACATTCACTTTGGCTCATTTTCACTTTCTATTCTTATTGTACTCCTAAAAAACAAAAAGTCAATAAAAAGTTTGACTTTTATAAAAAATTTTTTTTCTTTCCTTATTTTATCGATTATATTTCCCTTTTTTTCGATATATTTTTACATTTTTCCCCTATTAGGATATAATGTATCTATATTTTATGCTCAAATTACTGGGAGGTTTTATGCTAACTGACGGAAAACATATACTTATGGACTTTTATTCTTGTTATTACGATATACTTAGTGATGAGTCTACTTTGACTGAGATTTTCACGGAAGCGCTTGAGGAATCCGATTTTCCGACTTCTGAGATCGCTTGTGTGGCCTTAGAGGATGAATATATTCTCTCTGCATTTGACACTCATCGCCATGTCATTATGCATATCTACCCAGAACTCGGTTTTGTAGCGCTTGATACTTTTGCTTACCGCAACCCTATCGATGCTGGTTTACTCTCCAAAATCTTACGCATCGCTTTTGGGGCGCAACGAGTAAAAACAACGTCTGTTAATCGTGGCGACTACGGTGATTGCAAAGATATGAAGCCGCGTACGAAAACAAAAGTAACGGCAAAAGGTCGTGTAAAACAAACAGGTCTGCAATTGAAGAAAACAGGAAAAACGATTAAAAAGACAGGTATCCGTGTTCTTCATATCGTAACTGGTAAGAAAAAGAAAGCTAAATAAGAAAAAGGACGATAGGTTCCCCTATCGTCCTTCTTTTAATTAGAGAAGCTTTCCCAAAGTTCTAAAGGTTCAAAACCTTTTCGCCATGCGGCAAAGCCTGCTAATTTAAATTCTTTTACAAGTTGTAATTTATAACGCAATGATTCTTCATCTTCAAACCATATACGGTGGAAACGATGATTTTCATTATAGGTTGTATAATGTAGTTTTAAATGATCGTCCCAAATATAGTTATGTTGTCCTCTTTTTATGTATAGAGGGGCTTTTTTCATCGATAATGTCACAGATGTCCATTTCGTATTGGCATTAGGCTTCTTCGCCTCTTTGTCTTTCGCGATTGGCATCGTATCGTTAATTTGTACAGGACCTGGGCCATGGATTTCTTTAGCAACTGGCATTGTTTCATTTATCTGTACTGGGCCTGGGCCATGGATTTCTTTAGCGATCGGCATCGTATCGTTTATTTGTACTGGGCCTGGACCATGAATTTCTTTAGCGATTGGCATTGTATCGTTGATTTGTACAGGACCTGGACCATGAATTTCTTTAGCAATAGGCATCGTTTCATTTATCTGTACTGGACCTGGGCCATGGATTTCTTTCCAAATTGGCATAGTTGGATTGATGATGACTGGTCCTGGACCCATTGGAAGCGGCTTAATTTCCTTTGGCTCTATAGCCGTACTTTGATAGAGTTTATGATCATCAGTATGGGCCGGTTTGGACCAGATGCGCATGTAGAATGGTACACCTAAAATCAATTTTTCTGGTGGAACGATTTTAGATACGGCTTCTACCTGACTTTTTACCCAAGGGAAAGTAGCTACAGGACCGCCTGTCGACGTGCCTGCCCCTACTTGGTCATAAGCCATGAGCACCATATAGTCTAAATTTTTGCTTAGCGCCATACGATCATATACTTTTGACCAGCGTTCGCTATTTGATATTCCTGTTACATCCATAGATGTATATAGGCCTAACCCATGAAGGTATTTCGATAAATATGCGACAAAATCCGTTAATTTATCTTTATCTTTGTAGTATACATTTTCAAAATCGAAATTATAGCCCGTAAATCCATAGATTTCAGAGTATGAGCCTAGGGCCCCTGCAATTTTAGGCCATATCGTTTTATTGCTGAGAATTTCGTGTGTCAATTCTGGATCAAATTGATTGGTAATTAGCGGCCAAATATGAACTTCTTGCCCATTATAATGTTTTATATAAGAGCTTTGCATATCTTCTGGATCCGATAATCCTGTTTTCGTAAGTGTAAACCAGGATGGACTCATGATTTGCACCGTTCCTTTTTTCATCATATCAGGATATGGCTTATCTCCAGCAGACATAGGATCGAAAACCATCGTGATTTCTTTCGTAAACGGTTTCACCTCTTTTACAGTAAGTGGTAATTGGGTCCGTTTTAATAAGAGTTGTCCATCCATTTCTACTTTTTCGAGTCCAAGAACTTTTGCCATGTCTTCGAAAGGAATATAGTAGCGATAGTTTTCTTTAATATGTGGGATCGTAACGAAAGCTCCATTGCCTTCACGTTCAATGTATACTTTCCCATCTTGTAGGCTGTGGTTTGGAATATAGATTTGTACTGTATTATTCTTCGCGTCCACTCTTACTTGATACCCAGCTAATTGCGCCAATACCGTCGACTCAATATAAAGTTTTCCATCTTTCATAATCCCGTTATATGGGGAACGATATTGTGTATTACCAAAGGATTGAATCATGAGAGGAATACCTTGGTCTTTGTCTATTTTTGTCTCCGTTAAAAATTTCACTCGATCCGTAGTTGCCTGATTTTCATCTGCAGCAAAACCTGTATTTGCCATAGCTGCTACTGCTACAAAAGCGACGAGAGCTTTTTTACCTATCATAAATCCTTCACTCCTTCTTTTAAAAAACAGTGTTATAAAAAGTCTTCTTTTCTGATTTTAATATTAGGTATTCACAGCTCCTTTGTCAAGAAATTTACCCCTTCATATCCCGATATTACATAGTAAAATCACGTTGACTACAAAAGTATTATCCGTTACGATTATATTTATATAGTATATACAGAAAGGAGCTTTTATATGCGAAAATCTTTGACTATCGCTGTGCTATTAGCTGCCATTTCTATGGCCATGCCGATACATGCAGAGCATCATGCAACAACTCCTTCTACAACTATGCAAGATTCTTTACCCGTAGAAGAGAACTATACGAATCTAACACCACAATCTGATTTTTATACCTATGTCAATCAGGATTGGTTAAAAACCGCTAAAATCCCAAAAGGAAAACCTTCCACTGGTAGTTTTTATATACTCCGTGAAAATACGGAAGATCAAGTCCAGTCCATGTTAAAAGAGTTAAATCAAAACTATGACTCTTTAGCCAAAGACTCTGATACCTACAAGCTTGTTGAGTTCTACCGTATGGCTCTTGACTTCCCTATGCGTAATGCCCTTGGCTTTGCACCGATTAAACCTTTAACTACACCGGTAGCCTCGGCTAAGACCATAGACGAACTCAACGAGGCAATGATGACCCTTATTAAAGATGGGCAAGGTACGATTCTACAGTTTGATATGGATACGGATTTAAAGGACAGTACCTATAATATTATCTATGTTGAACCCCCTTTTGTGGGACTCGATAAGGTCTTCCTTGAAAAAGACGATGCGTATTCCCAAAAATTAAGAACTGCCTATAAAGAGTACATGATTGATTTATTCACTCTTAATGGCGACACTAAGGAGGAAGCAAGTAAAAAAGCAGATCTTGTATTAACATTAGATGGAGAGCTTGCTTCTGCTATTGCGCCAAAAGAGGAAGAATCGAATTTCGATGCGAAATATAATCCTATGACTTGGGAAGAACTCCAAGAAAAAGCGCCTAATATTCCTTTTTATAAAGGCGCACAATCCATGGGGATTATAAAGGATAAACGCATCATCGTTACGGAACCAAAAGCCATTGAAAAGCTTAATACTTTATATACAGAAGAACATCTGCCGGCTTTCAAAGCACAATTAGAGTTCTACCTCCTCTCAAACTACGCTTACGCTCTTTCCAAAGACGCTATAGAAGCGCAAGCTCGTTTTAAAGAGGCCGCAACAGGTGCTTATGACTTACCTTCTGATGAAAAATTAGCGACGAAATTAACGCTTCGCATTTTTGGTCCTCTCATCGGCAAATTATATGTAGAAAAATATTTCTCTCCAGAATATAAAAAGGACGTTCTAGATATCGTACACGAAATCATTGCGACCTATGAACAGCGCATCGAAAAGGTAGATTGGATGTCGCCAGAGACTAAGGCCAAAGCCATTGATAAAGTAAAGCATATTAATGTCAAAATAGGCTATCCAGACAAATGGCTCTCCTATAACTCGGTAGTCATTAGAGACTACTACCACGGCGGCAATCTCATCTCCAATATTCAATCGGTAGATGCTATGGAATTAAAAGAAGAACTTAGCCATCTTAATAAAGAACCGGATCGTACAAAATGGGGTATGAATCCACAAACGGTAAACGCTTACTACAATCCTCTTGCAAATGAGATTGTATTCCCAGCGGCCATCTTACAACCACCTTTTTATAATCCAAAAGGAAGTCGCGAGGAAAACTTGGGCGGTATCGGTGCTGTTATCGGCCATGAAATCTCTCATGCTTTCGATGTAAGCGGCGCCCAATACGATGTGAAGGGGAATCTTCATAATTGGTGGACTAAGGACGATTACGATAAATTCCAGAAAAAAGTAGATAAAGCGGCTGCTTTTTATTCGGCCTATGAAGTCTTGCCTGGATATCATATAAATGGTAAAATTTCCACTGGTGAAGTGTTCGGTGATTTAGGTGGTTTAACCATTGCCATTCAAATTGCCAAAAATGAACACCTAGATACGAAAAAGGTTTTTGAATCCTATGCTCGTATCTGGCGCAATAAAACGACACGTAAAGCCTTGATTGCCCGTCTTATCGATGAACATCCACCAGGAAAATATCGTGTAAACGGCATTGTGACACAAATCCCTGAGTTCTACAAAGATTTCAATGTAAAACCAGGCGATGCCATGTATGTGGCCCCAGAAAAACGTTTTAAAGTATGGTAGCCTCGGCTTCCCTATGTACAATGGAGCGTAATGATGTATTCATTACGCCCTGTCTTTTATAAAGGAGTACTTACTTGAGTATACTTACAGTTGAAAATCTAAACCACGGTTTTGGTGACCGTGCTATCTTTGAAGATGTATCGTTCCGACTTTTAAAAGGGGAACATATCGGCCTTATCGGCGCTAATGGCGAAGGTAAATCCACGTTTATGAATATCATCACTGGAAAATTAGAACCTGATGAAGGGAATATTACTTGGTCAAAACGTGTCCGTGTTGGCTATTTAGACCAACATGCGGCCCTCTCCCCTGATATGACCATTCGCGACGTATTGCGAGGCGCTTTTGACTATCTATATGACTTAGAAGCGGAAATGACAGCTTACTACGATAAAATGGGCGATGTATCAGAAGATGAAATGAATGCCATGCTCGAAGAAGTAGGTATGATTCAGGAAATTCTTGAACACAATGACTTTTATATCATTGATTCTAAAATCGAAGAAACAGCTCGAGGCTTAGGTCTTATGGATGTGGGGCTTGATAAAAAAGTAAATGACCTTTCTGGCGGTCAACGTACAAAGGTTCTTCTCACTAAACTTTTACTCGAAAAGCCTGATATTCTTCTGCTCGACGAACCGACAAACTATCTCGATGAGGAACATATTGCTTGGCTCACTCGTTATCTTCAAAATTACGAGAATGCCTTCATTCTCATCACTCATGATATTCCATTCTTAAAAGATGTTATCAACCTCATCTACCACGTGGAAAATCTTCATTTAGAACGATATCCAGGTGATTATGATGCCTTCTTACAGATCAAAGATGCTAAGAAAAAGCAATTGGAAGCGGCGTATAAACGCCAACAACAAGAAATCTCTGAATTAAAAGATTTCGTAGCCCGTAACAAAGCCCGTATTTCCACACGTAATATGGCAATGTCACGTCAGAAAAAGCTCGACAAAATGGATGTGATTACCTTAGAGGCAGAAAAGCCAAAACCAGAATTTCAATTCCTTACAGCACGTACGCCATCTCGTATTATCTACGAGTGTAAGGATCTTGTCATCGGTTATGACTCCCCTCTTACGAAACCTATCTCTTTAACGATTGAGCGCAATCAACGCATCGCCTTTACTGGTGCCAACGGCCTTGGTAAAACGACGTTATTACGCAGTATCATCGGAGAACTCAAACCAATTTCTGGTTCTGTTGAAAAAGGCGATTTCATTGAGCTGGGCTATTTCCAACAGGAAGAAAAAGAATCCAATTATAATACTTGTCTCGATGAGATTTGGAACACCTTCCCTTCCAAGGAACAGCGCGAAGTTCGTGCCATGCTTGCTAAATGTGGTTTAACCACTAAGCATATCGAATCGAAGATTGTTGTTCTCTCAGGTGGTGAGCAGGCAAAAGTTAGACTTTGTAAAATTCTTAACTCTCCATCGAATGTACTTATCCTCGACGAACCGACAAATCATTTAGATAAAGATGCTAAAGAAGAATTAAAACGTGCTTTACAAGAATACAAGGGTACGATTATCCTTGTATCGCATGAACCAGAATTCTACAACGGCTTAGTGGATACAATCATCGACACATCTACTTGGAGTACAAAGCTATAAAAGAAAAAAGCTCTATGACAGTTCTCTGTCATAGAGCTTTTATTATGCTTATTCTTCGTCATCTTCTGGGAATTCAGCATTATGATATACATCTTGCACATCGTCAAGATCTTCAAGCATATCAAGCATACGTTGCATTTTTTTAGCATCATCGCCATCAATAGCAATTGTATTATCTGGTACCATAGTGATTTTACTTACTAATGTTTCGATACCAGCATCGTTTAATACAGCTTCTACTGCATCATAATCTTCTGGAGCCGTAAGAATTTCAATTTCTTCATCGCCAATTTTAACATCGTCAGCGCCAGCTTCAAGAGCAAGCATTGTTACTTCGTCTTCATCAACGGTGCCTTTTTCAATTACGAAAACGCCTTTAGAATTGAACATCCAGCCTACGCAACCAGATTCACCAAGGTTACCCCCTGTTTTTGTGAAAGCATGGCGTACATCAGCAGCTGCACGATTACGATTATCTGTCATAACTTCTACCGTTACCGCAACACCTGCAGGACCATAACCTTCATAGCGAATCTCTTCAAAATTGTCCATTTCTGTGGCTCCAAGGCCTTTTTGGATGGCTCTTTGAATATTATCCTTCGGCACGTTGTTTTCTCTCGCTTTTTGCAGAACGAGTTTCAAACGCATATTACCTGTTGGGTCACCACCGCCCATACGAGCCGCTACTGTAATTTCACGACTGATTTTAGTGGTAATTTTCGCTTTTGCAGCATCCATTTTACCTTTTTTATGTTTAATATTCGCCCATTTTGAATGTCCTGACATTAGGTTTCCTCCTTAGTTTTTCTATTTTGTCCACCATGCTTCGCCACGTAATCTATCTAATATGATAGAAACAGCAGAACGTACACTGAGGTGATTATATTCACTATGTCCATAAATAGGTTCTAGTATATAGTCAAATTCAGCCATCGTTTCTTTTGTCATGCCATAACCTGTACCAAATAAGATGAGAATCGGTCTACTCTCTTCTGTTAAATGATGGCGCATCTTCGTATACGTCACCGTATTAGGATAGGTTCTAGCATCCGTGGTTACCACAATCGGACGTTCGCCTTCTCTTGCTTCTACATCTTGTATTGCATTTCGAATTGAGTTTTCAAGCACAACATGAGAAAAAGCGTCTTGTCTATCTTTATTATACTGACTCCCAAAACCTTCTTTCCAATGGTTCATAATTTTTTCAACCAAAGATCTTTGTTCCGGTATGTTATGTATAATATAGTATGCTGATACATCATACGTTCTCGCAGCTCTTGCTATATCGTGAACGTCGTAATTCGTAATCGCCGTTGTGATTACTTCATTATTTTTATTGTAAATGGGATAATGTACTAACCCTATATATAAATTAGCACTCATGGCTATCCTCGATTTCCCTTATAATTTTAGCCTCTTCCGCTGTTAACTCTCGGTCTAACAAGTCGGGACGAAGCTTTTTGGTTCGTAATATGGATTGGCGTCTGCGCCATTCATCGATATTCTTATGATGACCACTCAATAGTACATCTGGAACCTTCCACCCTCTATATTCTTGTGGTTTTGTATATTGCGGGCATTCTAACAACGGTTTGTAAAAGGAGTCTTCCACAGCAGAGCCTGCTGCACCAAGTACCCCTGGTATCATACGAGCAACAGCATCTACTAGAACCATTGCCGGTAATTCACCACCGGTTAGAACATAATCGCCAATAGAGATAGTTTCATCAATAAGATGCTCCTCCACTCTATAGTCTACGCCTTCGTAATGACCACATAGAATCACGAGTTCATCATAGGTCGCGAGTTCTTTCGCCTTCGCTTGATCTAGACGAGTACCCGTAGGTCCCATGAAGATAACACGACGGCGTGCTTTTTCTTCATGAGGAATGCTCTCTACAGCTTCAAATATAGGTGGTGCCATCATCAGCATCCCCATACCTCCGCCATAAGGTGTATCATCGACTTGATTATGTTTATTATGGGAAAAATCCCTTGGATTGGTTACTGCCATCGATAATCGACCAGCAGCAATTGCTCTTTTCATAATGGAATGGTCGAAAAAAGCGGTAAAGAATTCTGGAAATAAAGATACAATATCAATTTTCATAGAACCACCTAAATCCATTCCGGCGGATCAACAATCATTTTTTTCTCTTCAATATCTGTATCAATGATTACAGAATCGATGACTGGTAAAAGAAGATCCTCCTCGCCTTCTCGCTCTACTACGTAGACATCATTGGCTCCAGGCTGTAATACATCTTTTAGTTTTCCAATAAATTGGTCTTTCGTGTCGTACACATCTAAACCGATTAAGTCAAATATATAATAACGACCGTCTTCTAACGGCATAAGTTCATCTCTCGTTACTTGTATTTCTTTTTTGCATATTGCTTCCGCATGGTCTCGTGTCGTCACTTCCTCTAGACGCATAAGCACATATTGTTTGTGAAAACGTGCGGATACAACATGATGGATTTCCCCGTCGATATAGCAGCTCTCCATATCAAGGAATCGCTCAGGAAAATCTGTTTCGGGCATAATACGAATATCACCCCGCACACCGTGCGGGGCTACGATTACGCCGATTGTAAATAAATCGTTATGATTCATTATTTACGGAAAGCAACAATTTTGCCGTCTTCGAGCAAAATTTCCATTTTGGACAATGCTTCCATATCATCACCGATTTTAACAACTACAGTTTGGTCCATTTGGCCAACTGGAATTTCGGATCCGATTTCAAGAGCATCTGCATCCTTCATTTGAGCTGCTATTTGTGCTTTGAAGGCAATGCGTTGTTGTTTTTCCTGTTCAATCTGAGCACGCAATGCTGTTAAGCCTTGCGCGTCCATTTTTGCTTGTTCGCTTAAGAGACGTTTAGACTGGAATTCGATTTGTTGTAATTCCTGTTCTATCAAGGCCAAACGTTGTTTAAGGTCTTCTACAATTTGTTTCTTGAGCGCTTCAGTAACTTTAGATTTTACAGTTACTGGTACGCGTAACGTCATTTCATTCATGCTTCCACCTCATTAATTTAGACAATATCTACAGATATCTTCTTTTTCTCTTTAATAGCGGCCGCTTTGACAACAGCACGGATTGCTTTTGCGATCTTACCTTGTCTACCAATCACCCTGCCCATATCATCTGGAGCAACGTGAATTTGGTAAACTTCGATGTCGCCTTTTTGGACCATCGTTACGGTAACTAATTCCGGCTGTTTAACCAATGACTTAGCAATTAATAGAATTAATTCTTTCATCATAGTTAGCCTCTCTACTCAATTACTTCTTGGAGTTAGCAAATTGTTTCATGATACCTTCTCTTTTGAACAAAGAACGTACAGTATCAGTAGGTTGTGCACCTTTACCTAACCAAGCTAAAGCTTTTTCAGCGTCGATGTTTACAACTGCAGGGTTAGTTGTGGAGTCATATTGACCAATAGTGTCAACTGGAGCGCCTTCGCGACGAGCACGAGCGTCGATTACAACAATACGGTAGTATGGGCTTTTTTTCGCACCCAAACGAGTCAAACGAATTTTTAACATGTAAATTTCACCTCCTTAAACTTGCTTTTTGGGGGTGCCTCACAGACAGGCCCCCAGTTTATCCACCAAAAAATGGTAATTTTGGTAATCCTTTTTTGCCTTTTCGAAGGGCTCCCATTTTTTTCATCATTTTACGGGATTCTTCGAATTGTTTTATTAAACGGTTTACATCCTGCACTTTATTCCCAGACCCCATCGCAATACGTTTGCGGCGAGAACCATTTAAAAGCTTCGGATTGGCACGTTCTGCAGGCGTCATCGATGTGATGATAGCTTCTACACGACGTACTTCTTTTCCGTCCAAATCTATGTCCTTTAATTGATCTTTGAACTTGCCCATTCCTGGGATATAGCCCAACATATCTGTTAAAGGCCCCATTTTACGAATCGAACGCATTTGGCTTAAAAAGTCATCTAATGTGAATTCATTAGAAGCCATTTTCTTAGCCAATTCTTTTGCTTCATCTTCGTCAATGGTTTGTTGTACATTTTCTATTAATGTTTTGAAATCACCTAAATCAAGGATTCGAGATGACATTCTATCTGGATGGAATACTTCTAAACCATCCATTTTTTCACTCGTACCCACAAATTTAATTGGTGTACCAGTAACGGCTTTAATAGATAATGCAGCACCGCCACGAGCGTCGCCATCCATTTTAGTAAGAATAACGCCGTCTAGGCCGAGTCTTTCATTAAAGATTTCTGCTGTATTTACAGCATCCTGCCCGATCATCGCATCTACCACGAGCAAGATTTCATGTGGTTTCACATTTTGTTTGATCCGTACTAATTCGTCCATCATCTCTTCATCAATCGCAAGACGACCTGCGGTATCGATGATTACGACATCTTTTAATTGATGTACAGATTCTGCAACGGCTTGTTCTGCAATTTGTACGGGATCTTTACTATTTTCAATGGTAAATACAGGGATATCGATTTGACGCCCCACCACTTTTAATTGCTCAATCGCAGCTGGTCTATATACGTCTGCTGCTACGAGCATCGGTGATTTACCCTGTTTACGAAGATATGTTGCGAGTTTACCTGCAGTAGTTGTTTTACCAGCCCCTTGTAAACCAACAAGCATAATGACTGTCGGTGGTTTAGAAGCAATGGCAATACGTGCCTGCGTTCCCCCTAATAATTCCGTTAATTCTTCATCAACGATTTTAACAACTGTTTGTACTGGATTCAAAGATCCAAATACTTCCTCGCCTAGCGCTTTTTCTTTAATACGTCCGACAAAGTCTTTCGCTACTTTAAAGTTAACGTCAGCTTCAAGTAAGGCTGTACGAACGAGTCGAAGGGCTTTATTAACATCTTCTTCCGATATTTTGCCTTTCCCCTTTAAGGAGTCAAAGGCCTCTTGTAATCGATCTGATAAGCTTTCAAAAGCCATGACATACCAACTTTCTGTACTACTTATAATTCATCTAATAAGGACACGATTTCTTTATCTTCTATACCGAGTGTAGCCAATCGTTCTTGTAATTTGGCTATAACCTTTTGTCGCTTCGTATAAGCAGCAACTAGGTGTAATTTATCTTCATAAGCTTGTAAGCTTTGTGAAGCACGTTGCAAATTGTCATGCACCGCTTGTCTAGAGATTCCTAAATCCTCGGCGATTTCCCCTAAAGATAAATCGTGTTCATAATGTTGCTGCATGCAATAGCGCTGACGCTTTGTAAGCAAGGGACCGTAAAAATCCATAAGAAGGTTTTTTATAAACATATCTTCCATTGTAGACGGCTCCTTTCACAACATTACAGTACTATTGTACACCTTAATCGGTGACAAGTACAAGAACTTTACACCTAATTCTAACAATATTATGTTTATGTGTCAAGCATTTTTCCTTAACAGCTAAAATTTTATAAAAAAAGACGCTACATCTCTGTAGCGTCTTATCTTCTGCTATTTTGTTATGTTAGATACCTAACATAGCGATGACGGATTGACCAAAGTAACATACCAAACCACCGATAACGATGTAGAGTATGAAGTATTTAGCAACGCCACCCATGATTTTGGAAGCTTCTACTTGACCTTTAAGGTCTTCAGCTTCTTTACCTGTGATATTGTTTTCTTTAACGAAAGCTTCTACCGCAGGAACTACCGCACCAATTGCGATTGCAATGGATTGTGGGGAGAACATTTTACCAGTACCAGCTGCGCCAGAGCTAGCTGCTGCAAGCCAGTAAGATAATGTTTCATTGCCAGGAGCAAGTTTTGCTGCCGCAGCAATTTGCAATGGTCCAAAGAGAACGTTGGAGTTCGTACCAGAACCAGTGATGAAACCACCCAAAGCACCAACAAGTGGAGCGAAGAATGGATAGAAATTACCTGTTGCGCCAACAAGAGCTTCCGCAATATTGGCTGTCATACCGGAGTATGTCATGATTTTCGCAGTTACTACAACGGCGATGATTGTAAGGTACGTGAATTTCAAGCCTGCAAATGTTCTGCCAAGAACGCTTAACATTTTACCAAGGCTAGCTTTTTGAATAAAGCCACCGATGAATGCAGAGATGAAAATCATAATGCCTGGTGTAGCAATCCAAACAAAAGTGTGTTTATTTCCGTATAAAGCGTTAATAATAACTGTTGTTTTAACGGATGCTAAAGGCAAGTATACTGCAGGGAACAATTTGGAAGTACCGAGCAATAAAGCAAAGATTAAAATGAATGGGCTTGCCGCTACAAGACCTTGAGAAGTAGTTACTTTTGTTGCAGGAGCTTCTACTTGGTATGCAGGATCGTTGTTAGGCATAGCTTTTGCACAGATAATAATTACGCCCATGATAATGATGGAAGAAACTACTACTGCAAGTTCTGGACCAATAAATTTACTTACGATAAATTCAGGAATAGATAATGCAAGGCCAGAAAGTAAAGTTACTGTAAATACACCTCTGAATGCTTTTACACCACCGCAAAGGATTGCAACGATGAAGAACGGAGTGATTGTATTTAATAAGAATAATTGTGCTGAAATGTAAGTAGCAAGTTGAGAAGGTTCAAGACCTGTCAATGCTGCTAATGTTGTTGTTGG
>RCNI01001245.1_pt1 | contig 14120 bp, 17 predicted proteins | sample 2041151 | NCBI WGS metagenome assembly RCNI01 (sample SAMN09708214, study PRJNA481090) | feces metagenome | isolation source: feces | place: Antarctica: Albino Rookery | reverse complement strand
CTTTCTGTTATACGCTTACGGTCCCTTATCTACGAGAAGCTGATACAGTTCATTGTCCTCAAAGGTCGGGTAGGAACCGTATTTGTCCTTCCCTTCAGGCATTGTGACATCAATTCTTGGAGAGCATGGCAATGGGCAAACTCTCGAAAGGGATACAGGTGTATCGCAGGGAGCCATATACTTCAACGTTCAATAACTAATGAACGCCTCATGCGGCAAGGATACCCTTCATTGGCAGATATGTATAAGTCTGTGCATCTAAATTAGAGAACCGCCGTATGCCGAACGGCACGTACGGTGGTGTGAGAGGTCGGAAAACGGATTTTACTATGACAAGAGAAGAAATTCAAGACATCATCCAGTTGGCTTCTACAGGAAACCTTGTTCCGTCAGTACTGCCTCCAGCTCGCACTCAAAATGTCAAGAAACCAGATGACCTGCCGTCAGAAGACACCCGAAGCTATATGACTGTCGAATTTCGAACCGTTGATGGAACTCAGATGGTCATTCAGGGCAACATGGCTGCAGCTCATCTTCGTGAAATCATAAAAGGAGTGAATCATGTTCAGCTTTGACAAGAGCATGCGGTATTGGCTTTGCTCGGAGCCGACCGATATGAGAAAGAGCTTTCATATCTCACAATGAAAGGGGAAGAACCCATTTCGCCTTCCAGTGTTCTGAACTCCGTCAGCGATCTACCACAAGTCATCGCCTATCTCTGCGAGAATGGCATTCTCTCCGTCCGTGCATTCCCGAACAGGAGAAGCGACAAGCGCTATCAAGCATTCCGAGCTATTGGTGATGAAATGGATAATCGGCATTCTCAGAAGACAAGAGGAACAAGGGATGAAAGCCAAGCATAGTATATTCGAATGTATGCTATCGGTAACATTGCAAGACGTCAGTTTGTAGCCACAAACTGCGCTTGCCCTCCTTTTCCCGCTGCGCTCGGGGGGGGGCCGTAATCACTTCGTTCTCATCGGCAGGAATGTCTTAATGAACAAACTAATTTGAAGCAAAAAACAGATAGAGAGAAAAGAAACAAGGGGGATAAGACCCAAATTCTTCGGATACGTTGCTCCGAAGAGGAGAAAGTAAGGATACAAAAGCAGGCGGAACTGACTGGCAAGAAGCTCTTCGAATTCTGCCGGGAGACCTTGCTCACGGGTGAGATTGTTGCCGTTCCCCAATCGGGAGAATACGGACGGGGAGCCATTCGGGTATTGCAACGGGTCAGCTAATTCTCCAGTCATATTTCCAACTTGATTGAGACGCAAGACCCCTCTTGGGTTGCCATTGCCAAGAACCTTTCTTGCATTTCACTACACGCTTTCGAGCGATTTTACAGTCCTCGGTATCGGATTACGGACGAGGTATATGATGTTCTGAATATGAAGCGCAATGATAGCTAAGTGCAAAGCCATAGCGCACGATAAGACGGCGTTGGAGTATATCTTCCGAGAAACGAGCTCAAGAATTAAGCTCTTGGTTCAGAACCTTTGTGTGGAGATACGGCAGAGAGAACATACCTTGTCAATCGGTTCAATAGCCGTTGTCGCAACAAGTTCCTACGGATGGAAATCGGTATCGCTCCGAAAGATGAAGCAGGAATGAATCGGAAGAAGCTCCAAGGGAAAGCCTGTGAATTTATCCAAGCGATGAAATTGCAGGAGCATCAGGTGGTAGCCGTTACGCATAAGGATACCGACAATCTGCCCTCCATTGAGTGAGCGTTCTTTGGCAATTCAAAGCAATGTGTCTCAGAGCACTCCGCTCATTTCCCAATCGTTACCTATCTATCCATTCATCAACAAATGGTAACACTTTATTTCTCACTAAGATAGTTCGTAGGTGAAAAATCAATATGGATTAATATTTTCTTCATTATCGGTCATTTCTTTTCGTGGGTATCTCGTTAAAATAAGTTAAACAATTAGATCTTTCGGTGATGACCACCCGTGCATAACTTTTGTTGGCTGCATCTTATAGTTACAGCAAAGGCAAATTTGAGCCAGTCCACATTTTCAGGATGCTCCTCGTTTATTTCATTCTCAAAATCATCTTTTGTCAGTCCTTCGTCCCAAAGGAACTTAACTTCCTGCTCCGACAGAAATTTGTAGAAGATGAAGCCAAGGATGTGGTCCTTATATTCATTGGCCTCAATCTTCGAGCGCACCTTATTTGCCGATGCCCATATTCTATTCGCTAATTGCTGTTTGTTCATTTCTTGAATTCGTAAATTTTTCCTTACTTGTTTCTTATTTATTCCAAATAAGGTTGCAGTCGTTCTCTTATCGATAGGCCGACAGTCTCATGCAATCGGGGCTTTCTCTGTCATTTCAGCCTGTCTGTCGCCTTGTTGATGTCCTTCGCGTGGATGGTCATCTCCAGATTCCTCTGTCCTCCCTCCTCGTAGAAGTAGACCTTCAGTACCTGGTCTTCAGAGAGTGTCATCTTGTCGAACGAGTAGGCGATCCTTTCCGTCTCTCCTCCTGCCGCGGACAAGGAGCCGAAGCGGTTCTTCGGGATGATGGTCTTGTCGAAGGAGACCGTCCTCTTTCCTCTTTTCCGGCTCTCGATCACGAAGGTGGCATCGTTGATCTGGTAGCTTACTGATGACCTGTTCCTGAGGGAGAGGACGATGTAGGTCATGTCGCTGTAGGAAAGTATGTTCTCGCACAGGATGGAGATCCCGTACTTCTTCGTTCCCAGATGATACAGTGCCTGTTCTCCCTGCACCGCTTCGGACAGGAGGGGAGCGTCGGTCTTCCTGCTGCGGCTCACGTTCCCTTTGCCCGGACCGGTGGCCGCCGGCTGCTCCGGAAAGTCTGTCCTCTGGTCGATGACCAGATCATCCGGAGAATCCATGTACTTTACTATGTAGGTGTGCATCGTGCCGTTGGATTCCAGTGCCGAGATGCTCGTGCTCTCGTCGAACTCGCATCTGGCCTTCAGGGCCAGCATGTTCTTGTTCTGCTCGATGATCCTGGCCACGACGATGCGGCTGTTCGACAGGTCCGCATAGGTGAGGTCCGTCGAGAAGATCACATGTGTCGTATAGGCTGTCGATATGTAAAGGGTGTCGGTCTGTGCATGCAGATTGCAGTAGCAACATACTGCAATTATTATCATTAATATCTTTACTACCTGTTTCATTGTCTTATCTGTTGAGGTCTTTTTTCTTGATGATGAAGAACGTGTATCCGGCCGGGACGCTCACGGTCATCTCTCCGTCCTTGCTCTGGATGATCGATACTCCGGTGCTGACCACATCCCTGGCCAGACCGCCCAGCAGGCACGAGAGCCTGGAGCTGACAAGGTTTCTTCCGCTGGACCGTGCCTGCCGTCCAGCTGTGCCGACATCCGGACAGTAGATTCCCCTGTTCCCGTCCACATCGTAGGCTTCGTAGCCGAGGGAAAGGATGCGGCCTCCGATCTCGATGTTGGTCAGTTCCAGCTCCAGACGGTCGGACAGCCTGCAGCTGGCCATGATGTGCGTGTTTCTGGGTACCAGGGTCCCTGATACGACGATGTCCTCCTGGAGGATGACCGGAACCCTCTGCCCGTTCTTGATCTTGCTGTCCTTGGCGAACATGCACTTGAGGGGATGCAGCTCGTCCTCGTCGAAGCAGTCACCCTCCTCGTCCAGGGAACTGATTCCGTCAGAGTTCCATCCGTCATCGAGGGAGGAGATGATGCCAGAGCGTTTCACCACGGCCTTTTCCGTCCCTATCCTGGCAGGATGCTCCTCGGAGGTAGTGTCTTCCTCCTGCAGTTCCTCCGTCTCCATTCCGTTCATCTCCTGTGCGAGGCGTATGGCATCTTCCCGGCTTCTCCTGTGGCGCGCTTCGCGTTCCTGCGGAGTCTCGCGGTAAGGATTGGAATAGACCGGTTCCGCGACCTGTCGTGACTGTTCCTGCCCGAACAGCTGCTCGGTGGTCCTGGAGGAGAGTGACGATTCCTCCTCTTCCAGCCTCTTCCGCTCATACACCTCCTCGCAGCTGTTCCAGTAGTCGTTCACCCTGGAGCTGCCCTGGGCGATGCTCTCGTAGGCTTCTGTCTTGGATTTCGGGAGTATGTTGTCCTCTGCATCCGGCACGTCAGCCATGATCTCGACCATCCTGTTCTCAGGCTTCTCCTCCTTCTGGCGTGCTCCGATCAGGAAGACGACTAGGAAGAGAAGGATGATTCCGCCTCCGAGGAGCAGATAGCCGATGTTCTTTCTGTTCATCTGATTCATGATTCCGTTCATCTTGATGTCATTTCATGCACCTGCAGGAATGCCATCACCACGCACAGGAGCAGGAGAAGTCCGCAGACCACCATCTTCGTCGCCTTCTCGTGCCTGCTGTAGAGCCTGTCCCACAGGAGCATCAGTTTCTCATAAAGCCATATCATTGTCAGTCGCGTTTCCTGGTTCCTATCTTGTCGTTCCTGGTGACCGCGAACTTCTCCACGAGCAGTCCGTGCGGGTTGGAAGGGGAGCGGTCGACATCCACAAGCCGGCATCCGCTCTCGAACCTGTAGGCCGTGATGTTGCTCTCCCTCAGGAGGAACAGCTTGCCGTAGGTCTTCGTCTCGTAAGGATATGACGACATGTCCACCCTCACGGAGTCGACCACGATCTCCTGGCTGATGTTTGCGGATACGACTCTCTGGTAGAAGCCTCTCTCGGACATGTCCATGTGGTAGTCATACGCGGACTTGTCGCTCATCACCAGGGCCCGTTCGAGGTTCCTCTTGATGGATTCCGAGTTCGGGGTGAGGTTGAACATCAGTTCGTGGAAGCGTGTGACGTGGTCCACAGCCTCCAGGTCACGGTATGTGTCCTCTCCGGAACGCTGTGCCAGTATGGCCGATCCCTTGTCGAGGACGTAGATCTGATGGCGACCCGCCTCGATGCTCATTGAGGCCAGGAAGACGGCTCCCAGTGCGACAAGCGCGGAGGCCGTCACGGTGAGGATGGTGACGAACTTCATCTTCCTGAATGAAGAGTCGATGGTGTTGAAGTGTTTGATGAGATTTTCCATATCGATTATATTTTTAATGCTTTTCTTGCTACCATTCGTGCCGTGTTGCTCATGGATCCGTGCGCGTCGTTGGCACCGGAGGACTCGATCACCCAGGCGGCGATCTTCGGTACGGCGGCGATACCTGCCAGTGCGACGATCTGCAGGCATATCATCAGCCATTCGATTCCCAATCCGATCTCCTTCATCAGGGCGATGTCGCTGCACTCCTTGGAGATCCACAGGTTGATTCCGAGCAGGAAGTAGCTGATGGGCACCCACATGGATATCTGGATGTAGCGCGCCAGCCAGTTCCTGAATCCGTTCTCGAAGCCCGGCAGGATGCACATCGCCATCACGATCGGTCCTATGAGCGAGTTCAACATCAAGTAGACCGCACAGAGAAGATGCTGCACGAACATCAGGAGTTTGACCAGGATGAAGAGGATGCCGCCCACGATCCCGGCGAGGGTCATGGACTGGATGCCGAAGAGCGACTTCAGCATCTTCCTGACCGTCAGCCAGGACTTCGAGACGAGACGGCTGATCCAGGAGTCGTCCTGCGCGATCTCCTCCAGCTCCTGCTGGTATTCCTCTACTGATATGAACACGCTGTTCGCGGCTATCATGCTGATGTTGTCACCCCACTGGCTGACGTATTCCCCGGTCTTGACGTGCGTGACCTCCGCAAGTTTACCGGTCACGATGTTCGTCATGGAGTTTACCGGTCCCAGCACGACCGTCGAGAAGTTGCAGGTCAGCAGCATGATGATGACCGGCCGCAGCAGATCCCACGGGTCGAGGTCCGTGCCTCGGATGTAGTCCCTGGTCCGTGATATGATGGAGATGCCGGCCATGACGCAGGCGATGATTCCCGCGATGTTGCCGATGGCTCCAAGCTGACTTTCGGCGACCCGGTCCCTGATGGCCTCCATTACCGTCCAAATGCTTAGTATTGTCATGATTCTATAGGTTTAGTCCTGATGCTGTGGAGATCAGGGTGATCATTATCAGTCCCGCGGCCGTTCCGACGGCCACTCTCAGAAATATGTTGTCGACGTTCGCATCACCCGCCAGACCGCCTCTGACGAAGATGACCATGCCGTAGACGGCTGACAGGATGCCCAGCATGGCGATCACGATCGACAGCACGTTCATGGATCCTTTCCCAGCATCCCTGATGTTTCCGTAGGCCTTGCGTGACTCCACATAGTCCTGCGTGCTCATGTTCTTGTCCACGAACTCCATCAGTCTGCCCAGACCTTCGGCCATCATGGTGGTCTCCTGCTCGATGGCGATCATCTTTTCCGTCTTCTTCAGTCTGTCCTCCATGTCCTGTATGATCTTCTCCACCTCGTCCTTCTTCTCCTTTTTCGACAGGCCGAGGGTGTTGATGATCTTCTTCGCGACATCTATGGCCATGGTGGCCTGCGCCTTCATTTCATTGAGGTACATCAGCATGGTGTTCGCGTCTGAGAGCCTGTACTGCTTCATCTCCTCCATCATCCTGGCGTACTCTTCCGTCCGCTTCATGGTGCTGTTGAACGCCTTGGTGAGCCGGTCCAGCGTGCCCAGATCATTGAGGATGGAGAGCGTCTTGCCGCCGATGCCGTCCTCTCCGAACACGTTGTCGATGTGCTCCCGCATCGTCTGGAGCTTGTTGCCCACCTCCGCGAGTTCACCTAGCTGGTCCAGCATGTAGTCCACCTGTTCGGCGGCGTTGGTCGCGGACGCTGCGATCTGGCTCGGGTCGATGACCACCTGCTGCGCCCCGACCCGCAGGACGGAACACAGCAGCAGCGCGGCTATGAGTGTGACGGTCCGTCTCATGGCATCCCTGTGAGTTTCCTGACCGCGTTCACGGCCCCGATCTCCCTGGAGAGGTCCATGAACGGTTTCTTGGTCTCGAGGTTCGACTGGTAGACCACCGCCTCCTGGGCGGAGACCTCGGTGGCATAGATTCCGGAGATCCTGCTGCCCACGGACAGGAAGACCTCCATGTATTTCAGGTTCGGGGTCTTGCCCCTGTTCATGGAGAGCACCTGGCCTCTCTGCTGCTCGGTGAGTCCGAGCAGCTGCGTCATGTCGTCGATGCTCGACTGTCCCTGGTCTCTGAGGATCGCCTTCACGGACGAGTTGGCGAGGATGGAGTCCTTCACCACGGCGGACTTCATGATGTCCGAGAGCTGCTGCGTCACCACGACGGCGGAGGTGAAGTATTTCCTGGATGTCTTCCAGAGGTTGTTCAGGAACGGGGCCATTGTCTCGTTGGCGATGGCTACCCAGGCCTCGTCGATGATGAGCGTCTTGAAGCCTGCGGTCCTGTGCATCTTCGCGTTGAACGTGTTCATGATGCAGAGGATGATCGCAGACTGGAACGAGGTGTCCTTGATCTGCGTGATGGTCGTCATGTCGAAGACCGTGAACCGGCTGGAGATGATGTCCTTCGGGTTCGGGTCGTTGAGCAGGTACCCGTACGGTCCTCCCGTGCAGTACTTGCCGATGGATATCTTGATGGAGTCGATGTCGAAGTTGGCCTTCGTCACCTTGACGCTGTTGCAGATGTACTCATCCTCGTCCGACTCTATCTTCGTGATCACAGTCTGCAGGAAGACATTGAGGTCGTCCAGTACCGGCTTCTTCCTCCGCGCCTTCATCTCCCTGGTGAAGTCCTGCAGGATCTTCGTCATGATGTCCCGCTTCCTTTCGGTCCATCCGCCTTCCGGAACGGCGATCGTCTGGATGAATCCCATGATGAAGTTCAGGCCGTCGCAGTCCTGGTTGATGTTCCCGTTCGGGTCGCTCCAGTCGTCGAAGTCCCAGAATCCGTCGAACGACATCGGTTCCTCTCGGCTCCACCTGTGGTAGTGGCCGTCAGCTCCCTTGCTCTCGTCATTGACGATGGAACAGAGACCCTCGTAGGAACCTCCCATGTCCACGATGAACACCGTCTCCCCGTTGTCATACGAGCTTCTTGCGATGTGGTTCGTGAAGAACGACTTTCCCGCGCCGGACTCGCCGAGGATGAACGCGTTGTAGTTGTTCACCAGATTCAGTTGTCCGGCCCTCTCGTGGATGTCCAGCGTCACGGGGATGTTCCTCACCCTGTCGCAGATCTTGATCGACCCTCCGGGGATGTCCTTCTCGAAGCTCTCCTGGATGTTCAGGCAGAGCGCACCGCGCAGTTCCATCAGCATGAAGTTCTCCTTGCCCAGCTCGCAGCCGGCACCCGGGAGACCTGCATACCAGACGACCGGCGTGTCGAAGGTGTTCAGCACGGCATTGGCGTTCATCGACGAGATGGCCGACGAAACCTTTCCCTGGATCTCCATCTTCTCCTCCTCCATCCCCCAGACCATCATGTTCATGTGTGAGCGTATGACGATGCTGTCGTCCCTGTGGACGCTGTCCTGGAACTCCTCCAGCTCCTGCGCGTTGTTGCAGTTCTCGATGCTCCGTTTCGACATGCTGAGCATCTTGCGCTTCCGGCCGTCGATCTCCGCCATGGCCTTGTCCTTCTCTACCGTGAGGAAGTAGGTGTTCACCATGTGCCTGCATCCCAGCAGGGGACCTACCGCCGCCGCTGCCGAGGTGTAGATGCGCGAGTCGCGACTGGAGAGCGTCTCGACGGGTCTGCTGGAGAACATGGTCCTCGACAGGTCCTTCGATTCGCTGATGACGTATGACCACAGCTTCGTGTCGTCCATCTCGATGCAGTCCGGACTCATCCTGATGTCGCTCGGCATCCTGTCCGGATCCCACAGTCTCCTGTACTGTTCCATCAGGTCCGTGATCTCCTCATCCTCCAGATCCCTCGCGCTGACCGCCGATGATTCGGTGATCTTCCCGATGAAGGCGATCGCCTCCGACTTCAGCCGAAGGAGGTCCGAAACGGCACTCCTGTCCACGGTCGCGTTCATTCCATATATGCCGCTGTTGGCTGTCGGCTTGAGTGCCGATGCCTTGCTGGCCAGCGTGAGCCAGATGTACTGTCTGTGCGTGAGGTATTCACGCCCCTTGAAATGCTCCTCGTAGCATCTTCCCAGAAACGAGGTCTTCTGCTCCGGAACGTAGCTCCGGAGACTGTAGATGTCCTGACGGTGTACCAGCATCCAGGGGGAGAGAAGGCGCATCGCCTCGAAGAACTTCTCGTTCAGCCCCTCGATCATGTCCCTGTCCATGGAGTAGCAGACCGGGATGTCCATCTCCCAACCGACGGTGAGGTCACCGCGTCTGGAGACGATCACCCCGTCCTTCACGGCCAGGATGGGGAACAGGTCCCAGTAATCCGTCGACGTACTGTTCATTTCCATATTATTTCACTGTTTAGATTGTCCTTGACCGACAGGGGACGTACCCTGCCGTACTGTCTGAGCTTGCGCTTCGAGATCATCCTCGAGAACTGCCGGACGGTCATGCGCGCCTGCACGGCCATCACGGAGAGGTAGCCGCCCGCAAGTGCTGCGGCAAGGGTGAGCGTCCCGACGAGATTCCCCGCCAAGGCCATCATGCAGAACCCCAGCACCGCTCCGGCCACTGCCATGAGCATGAAAAAGAGCATGAAGCGTCCCTTGATTCCGAAGAATGACGATTCCGCATCCAGAGATCTCCAGATGCGGTGTGCATATCTGCTTTCGTCCGTGAGCATGGCCTACGCGATGAGGATTCGGCAGAGCTGGATGATGATGACTCCGAGGACGAGACCGCCACCGAGCTTCAGGAAGGCATCGGATGAGGTCGGGTCTCCCTTGAAGTGCTTGATGGCGTTAGGGATGGCCATGACCATGCCTGCCAGTCCTACCAGGAGGAGGGCGATGTCCACGACATTTTCAGAGATTGACTTGAGGAGTGTCTTCCATGACTGCAGGAAGATCGACGCATCCTTGACCTGTGCAGTCATCTGCGGTGCGAGCAGCAGATGCAGACAGAATGTCGACATGAATGCAATGGCGTAGTTGATTCTTTTCATATCTGATTATTGTTAGTAAGTCTGGTCCTCGAACAGCTCGAGCGGACGTTCCGGCACGTCGTCGGAAGCCTCCTCGTGCTCCTCTTGAATGGTCTTGCTCACAACATCAGACGGCTCTTCCGGCCGTAGCGGGTCCGCAGCGGAGAACGGACCGGTTTCCTGGACATTAGGGGTAGGGACGGCAGTCTCCTCTGTTTCCGGAGAGGTTCCGGCCCGTACGATGATGTCTCCCTCGTGCATGTCGGACAGTTCAAGTTCACGCTCCATCGCGCCTACGGGAACTGCCTGGACCTCTCCGTGTTCCTCGGTCGGGAACTCGGTGTCCACGCTCATGACGGTTATGATTTCTTCCGCCGGTGTCCTGACCGGACGCTTCGCTTTATCGGCAGGTCGGAAAATGATGGCGGTGCCGGCAGCGATGGCCGTTGCCGCAGCTAAAGAAATGAATATTAAAAATAAATTGAACATAAATACACCTGCCGGCGGCAAATATATGTAAATAATTTGAATTGCTTGACAAAACATCAGTAAAACTTTACAGGTTTGTCCAATCTTTACCGTTCCGTTTGAGATTCCTCTTCCGTTGCAAAGTTAGGGGCCCACTGTCGCAGACCCGAGGGGCTCCCGGTGAAAACGGGACGCGTATGCATCAGTTTTCACCGTACCCTCCTGTCTTTCAGTTACCCTTCTTTCCATGCACCGTAATTCAGAATCTCTCATTTGGAACGGTAAGGGACTTCCACCAGGAGAAGGGCTATCGCCCTTCCGGAAAGGAAGCCAGGACTGGAATCAACAACTTATAAAACTATACAGATATGTCACAGTATTACTTCTTCAAGACAGTGAAAGCGGATGGACGGTCAAGACTCCGTCCGATGGAAGGACAGGTTGAGCCTTCAGGCAGAAAGATCGAGACCTCACTTAACGTGCAGGCAGATGCATCGATGAGATCGAGCTATTCGCTCGGTACGTCATTCGTCAGCGACACCCTGGAACTGAGGGTGAAGGCGGCGACGCCTTTCTACTCCGTAGCGAGGATCTATCCTATAGGAATTCCTAACGGAGATTACCTTGACCCTTCGCACAGACCGACGGCGGAGATGGTGCAGGCATGGGCGGAGTACCAGGCGACGCGTGCCGAGGCTCAGAAGGAGGAGCCGGAGTCCGGCGTTCTCTTCAACGGGACCGGGGCACCTGCCAATCCGACGACTCTTCTCCAGCAGCTCAGGGCAGACCGATGCTTCGCGGTGCCTACCGTCAAGCAGGACGGCTTCTACATCAACGAGCAGGACTGGTATCTCCTGATTCGGAACATCGCATCGAAGGTCAACACGATGATGATCGGACCTTCCGGTACGGGAAAGACGGAACTGGTGATGCTTGCCTGCAGGAAACTGGGAATAGACTGCCATGTCTACGATATGGGATCGATGTATGATCCTGTGGCGGGCCTGCTCGGAGTGCATCGTCTCATGAAGGGCGGTGAGTCCGTGTTCGACTACGCGAAGTTCACGGAGGATATCCAGAGACCTGGGGTGGTCCTGCTGGACGAACTGTCACGTGCGCCGGTGACGACCAACAACATCCTGTTCCCTTGCCTAGACTCCAGAAGGATGCTTCCGGTGGAGATGGCCGGAGGAAATGAGATGAGGTCGATCAGGGTGCATCCGGACTGTGTGTTCATCGCGACAGCCAACGTCGGTGTGGAGTACACGGGTACGATGTCGATGGACAGGGCGCTGGTCGGAAGGTTCTTCCCGCTGGAACTCGACTACATGCCGGACAACTGCGAGACGGAGGTCCTCCAGAAACGATGCGGCATCGGCAAGGCTGACGCTGAGAACATCGTGTCGGTGGCGCAGACCGTGAGAAACCTGTACAATAAGCAGGAACTGAGCTGCACGATTTCGACACGAGAGACACTGGCCACGGCAAGGCTGGTGGCTGACGGGTGGAGTGCCCTGGATGCGATGGAGCTGACGTTCCTTCCGCTGTTCGAGGGCACCAAACTCGACGGCGAACGGTCGGTGGTCAGCAAGATCTTCATGACAAGATAGAGCTAGGGGAGGGAAACCTCCCTTTTTGTTATGATTCTTTCACATTCGCCTGTTCGGTCATGGCATGATTGTGATTAATTTGTTATTTTTACATAAATAATCATTGTATGAACGACACTCAGAAAGTCTCTATAAAATTTTTCAACAATCGGGAAGTGAGGGCCGTATGGGATGATGATAAATCCAGATGGATGTTCTCTGTACTTGATATTGTCGGTGTCCTCAATGATCTGGACAGTAATGAGAAGAACAGAAACTACTGGAAATATCTGAAGACCAAGTTCAGAATGAAATGAAGTGGTTAGTGCCACTAACCAGTTGAAACTTCTCGCTCCGGATGGTAAACGCCGTCTTGCAGATGTCCTTGATTACGACGGAGTTCTGGCATTGGCCCAGAGTTCCCCTAATAATAAGGCCATACGTTTTGTACAATGGTTTACCAATAGCGATGGAAGCATTGATGGGAAAAGTCGTTCCAAGGCTTATGCCCTGTTTGAGAGCAGTCTGCAGGACAACATCGGGCCAGGAACTATAGAAGGACTCCAGCAGATACATGGATATCTTTTCGGCGGTCTCTATGATTTTGCCGGTCAGATCCGGGACGTGAACATAGCAAAAGGGGGCTTCCAGTTTGCTATGCCACAAAACCTCCCTCGGACTCCTGCTGATATTGAACTCATGCCTGGGAATACCTTCGATGAAATCATCGATAAATATTGTGGAGATGAATGTCGCTCAAACGTTCTGGGAAGGTTACGGCCGTTCCATCCGAATCTGGTTGGACATCATGCTTAAAGCGCATTTCAAAAAATGTGTCGATTGGAGTCTGGTCGACAAGAAGAAGTATCTTGCCGCTATGGAAAGGAGTGTGTCGGATGCGACGGACAAAGTACCTGCTGCAATCATATTGGCACGCAAATTTTTGCATCTTTAGAACAATTTAAGCCCCATGGATCAATCCATGTATTCACATCCTGTACATACCCATACAGAGTAGGATTGTTACCTGCCTGCCCAATCGGATCAGAAGAAATGTACACACCCATCTTTGGCGAGTAGTTCCTGAACCTGTTGTGATACAGTCCCGTATCTTCATCCTCATAGTGTCCCTGATCGCGGAACGGCTCGAGCGTTCGGTCCCCATGGCATTCGCCCATATTGCCGTACACATCCGGCAGCATCTCCCACACAAGCTCTTCCTTGCTGTCGTAGCCGAGGTAGTCAAGCATTATTCGTTCCCTGTCCTTTTGGATATTCTTCTGCCGAGGGCATCATAGTCGAACGTGACTACACATGGAGGATGTAAGTTGGACATGGTTCTTATAAGGATATGCATTGTTAATTATAACTACGGACACTCACCACTTTGCCTTCCAAGATTTCTACATAACGGTTGCCTGAAAAACTCCATGATTCAAATAACTTATCTTGCTTTTTATATTCAGATTTCCGATAGGGTTCATCCCATGCGGCAAGTACCATTTCTTTTGTCATGCCAGTATCTACTTTTCTGAAAGCTATCAGTTCACCATATTTATTGCCATACTTCTTTTTTAGCATGTTGACACGTTCAGTGCTGACAAACTCATATATTTCATCATCGACAGGGAATGCTTCAACTTTGATTCCGTCTGCACCTTGCAAAAGAAGAAAGGCTCCATCACTGCTCATTTTCAATCCAATGTCAGTGCATTTGTATACTGCACCTTCAGCAGGTGTAATGATTTGCCCTTCTTCGGTCTCTACTCGTTTGGCAAGCGACAGAAAGGTCTGCCCGATATACCTCTTCAATTTCTCATAATGACCTAAACAGGTCATGCAGCTTGGGTAACGATTAGGATTATAGTAAATCTCGTCTCCACTTTCCTTTTCACGCAACAACAGACAGCATCTTGAATCTGATTTTATCCAGACTTTCAGGACGTCGTAATATTTTCCGACCACCGCTTTTGCCGGGGTAACACTTGCCCCATTGACCTTATAGACCGGATATTTCCCACCATCAAGGAAATTGCCTGTCCAAAACACTTCATAGTAGCCTCGATCATCATTCTTCATGCCATGCATGAAAAGTGTTTGCCCAGG
>RCNI01001244.1_pt1 | contig 14122 bp, 17 predicted proteins | sample 2041151 | NCBI WGS metagenome assembly RCNI01 (sample SAMN09708214, study PRJNA481090) | feces metagenome | isolation source: feces | place: Antarctica: Albino Rookery | reverse complement strand
CTAGCACAAAAAGGGCTAAAAGGTTCGGAAGCTGGGACAATGCTAAACGCTACTATTTCCAAGGTTATGGATACTTCTGGAAAAAGTGCAAAAGCAATACAAAGCTTAGGGATTTCTTTAAAAGATAGTAAAAATAATGCAAAAGATTTTTATCAAATAGTGGAAGAAATAGCTAATTCCAAGGCTTACAAAAAAATGTCCGAAAATGAGAAATTGAATTTTTCTAAAGATATAGCTGGAGTAGAACACTCCTCAAAATTTAAAGGGCTTTTAGATTCCGCAGAAGAAGGAAAACTAAGCAAAAATAAAAAGGAAATTGAAAAATCGTCAAGTGCTTTTGAAAAATTTGCTAAAACTGTAGATCCAATTATCAAAATTTTTGATAGATTTAAGGCATCTGCTTTAAATATAATTTTAGATATTGGAGAGTCTTTAGCAAATAATCCAGAAGTCATTAAAACTTTGGAAGGTTGGGCAATTTCTTTTGAAAAATTTGCTGAAAAAGTGAAAAAGTTTGCTGAATCTAAAGAAGGTAAGGAAATAATGGCTGGGATAGTTAAAGAACTTCCAAAACTAATAGTTGCATGTGCTAGCATGAAAGTAGTAGGAAAAGGTGCAAAACATTTAGGAACACTATATGAAGCTATTTCTAAATTTAAAAAGTTAAAAGGAGATGAACTTTACAAGACTTTAAAAGATTTAGATAAAATTGGAAAAAAAATAGATAAAGGAAAAAGTTGGAAAGATTTAACTACAAGAGAACAAGAATCTTATAGAAGAGCAAGAAAATTAGCTAAGCGTGGAAAGTTAGAAACAGAATTACCAGATATAGGTGAAGAGATCGTTGAGAAAAGCAAAGCAAAAAGTTTATTGAGCAAAATGAAAAACTTAGGAATTTTAGCTAGAAAAAACTTTATTAAAGGATTTTCTAAATTCAATCCAGCCAAACTATTTGGGAAAATAACAAAAGGTGGATTTTCTAAAGTATTAAAAGTTGGTGGATGGGCAGAAGGATTTAGACTTGGGTGGAAAGCTACTAAAAAAGCAACAGACAAAGCAACAGACATTATGATGAAAGAAGGCGGAAAAAAAGTAACGGAAACACATTTTAAAAATACTTCTTTTTCTGCACCTTTAATTTCCGCAGAAGCTTCTAGGGCACAAGGTTGGGATTTTGGGCTAAAAGATGGCATTAGAGATCTTGGCAAATGGCTAGACAAAACAATTCCAGACGATTTGTTTATTTTCCACATTGGAGAAAAAATGCAAAAGGGATTGCATGTCGAGGAAATAAAAACGAAACTTAGTGAAATGAAGGAAAGTTTTAGCACATGGCTTACTCAAGATTTACCCGAGTCCCCGATTTTCCACTTGGACGAAAAAATAAATGGAATAATGTCTAATGCTAAAGACTATGTGAGTGACAAGTGGGGAAGTATTAGAAATACACTATCACAAACAATAAACGGAAAAGTGGACATGTTAAGAAGTGCTTTTGAAACTGGATACACTTCTGTAACTAGAAAATGGGGGATTTTGACAACAAAGCTAAAGAATGTATTAAAAGGTAAAGTTACAATGTTAGCAAATGGTTTTTTTGTAATGTGTAAAAAAATTGGAGAAAAGTGGGATTATTTAAAACGTAAATTAAGTAATGGGATCTATGGAGCAATTAATGTTGTTAGAAACTTTACAGGCGGAGAAAGTGACATAGACGGAAGTCATGCGACTGGTCTTTCTAGAGTTCCGAGAGACAATTATTTAGCTAATTTACACAAGGACGAAATGGTTTTGACTAAAAGACAGGCAGATAAATTAAGATATGGAAAAATAAACAATGATAATAAAAGTATCGTTAATAATATAAATATTAACGCAAGCATGAGTAATGATTTAGATGTAGAAAATGTAGCTAAGCAAATAGCTAGACATTTAGAATTCGCATAGAAAAGGGGGTGGAAGATTTGACAACAATGAATAACGATAGAAAAATGTATTTTTTAGTTACGGATTTTAAAAGTGGTAGCGTTGTAGATACCCTTTATTTTCCGTACATTCCACCCTTCCACTTTGGAAAAACGTTCAATATTAAGACTTATGACTCGGTAAATGGAAAGCAGTTTTCCAGTTATGGTGGTTATAATTTAGAAATTTTTTCCTTTAGTGTAGAGTTTCCAACTAGTGACAGAAGTTATTCAGACGCAATAGATGGAATGGAATTTTATTCAAAAGTCGATAAATACATTAAAAATCAAAGCAAATTTACATTAATGCTTACAAATCCAAGCATTAACATGGATTGTTATATAGAAAAAATGTTACCGAGAATTGATGACAAGACTTTTGATGTCACGATTGATTTCGAGTTAATAGAAAGAAACGAACCACAATTTTTAAGCTGGACACCTAAAAAGACGAACGTTAACAGTAAAAAGGTTCAAACTAGCAACGGAAAAACAACAAGTAAAAGTACTGCTAGTTTAAGAAATAGTAATAAAAACAAAAGATATTACACTGTTAAACATAATGACAATCTTTATGATATAGCAGTAAAATTTTATAAAAATGGAAGTAAGTATAAAATAATTAAAAATAATGCAGAAAATATTGCTAAATATCCAAGCCTTAAAAAAAATAATATTATTTACACGGGTTGGACACTAGTTATTCCATAAAGGGGGGTGCAAAAATGAGAGAATGTGAAATAAAAGTGAATGTAAGAAATGCTGGAACACAGGATCATTACGATATTACAAACGCAATTGGAGAAATTAAAATAACAGCTTCTACTGATGCACCTTCTAAAATTCTAACAACTACAATTTTTACGGAAAGGGTAGATAGAGCTAATAATACTTTTAGGCTTGGACAAGGAAGTACAGTTTGTGTTTATCTAAAATACAAAGAAGACTCTAGCTTTAAAGAAATCTACCGTGGAAGTGTTGTGAGTTTGAGTAGCGATAAAAGTGGAATTTCTGAAATAATTGTGAAAGACGCTTTATTTAATTTAAGTAAAAATAAAATTTCTCGAAATATGATTAATGTAGATGTTTATTCTACTATAAAATCTTTAGTAAAAGAACATAGGTGCGACTATGGATATGTTAGCGAAAAATTAAAAGGTGTTAAAGTTACTAGATACTTTAGAGATACAGATGTAGTTAGCGTAATTCAAACTTTGCTAACTTTAGCAGAAAAGAAAACAAAAACTAAGTTCGAGCTAGAATGTAGAGTTAATAAAATATCTGTCCAAAATCGAGGATATGATTTAAATGTAGAATATAACTGTAAAAATCTTTCAGATTTAAAACAAAGTTACAATTCCGAAAACATTGTAAATTCCATTGTGGTTTATGATAAAAACGGGAATATAATGACTATTAAAGATAATAAAGGTTTAATTAAATACTACAATAGACTAGCTCGAGACAGTGGGACAGATGAAAATAAACCTTCTCTAGTGGAAAGCATGGAAAAGGAAATTTCTATAAGTGGTATAGGTAATTGGAATTGTCAATGTGGCGGAAAAATTCGGCTTTCTGAAAGTTTAAACGCACCTATTGCAAATTTTTATATAGATAAGGTGGAACACCACTTTTATGGCGGACTTCATGAAACAACAATGGAGCTAAATTTTTTAAATATGAGTAAAAAAAATGAAGCTGGAAGTGAAAAAGATCCTAATGAAAATAGCGTTAATGAAATGAATGTCGAAAATGGCACAGTGACTGCAACAGCTAGCTTTAACCATGGAGTTACGGCAGAAAATATCAATAGAGTTTTAAAAGGAGTTTTGAAGGGAAAAGGCGACTTAGTGCTTAAATGGTGCAATGCTTACAAAATACACCCAGCTTTATGGGCAGGTATTTGTGTGCAAGAAAGTGGTGGCGGAACTTCAAAAATGGCGACTGATGGGAGAAATCAATTTCTTGGAATAGTAGGTTATAATAACGCAAGTGTAGAAGAAGGAATTAAGCAAGGTGCTAGTTTACTTTCAAGAAAATACGTAGGTGGCAGAAAATTTACAAAATTGAAACAATTTGTTGGCGTATACTGAACAAGCGGATGTTCTGGCTGGGTAGCTGGAGTAAAAAATGGAGCTAGACAGGTATGCGGAAAAGATATAGATACAGTTTATTGGGGGCAAGGCGGAGTATCGGATGCAGAAGCACCTAAGTATTTAGTTCGTTCGGGAGCAAATAGAGCTTCAGATGTGGTTTTGTTAGGAAATGGAAAGTTTGTAAATTCTACACAAGAAAGAATTTGCAGACTAGCAACAGAAATCGGGAAAAACACCATTTACGTATGGGGCGGTCGAGGTGTTGGAAGTCGATATAAAACAGACTGTTCTGGTTTTGTAAGTAGAGTTTTGTGGGAAGCAAATGTTTTAGAAAAATATGCAATTCGAGGGGCTACTACAAGTGGACTTGCTAGACATGGAAAAACAGTGTCTTTGGCACAAGCACAAGCAGGAGATGTAGTTGTTTGTGATTCTAGGGCTTCGGGAAGTGGTAGGCATACATTTTTGTTAATGGGTAACGGAAAATGTTGGAATAATGGTGGTCCGAATGGCGTTAGAGCAAAATTCCAAAAGCCTTTTTGGGGCGGAAATGTGACAATAAAGCGATATTGGTAAGGAGAAAAAAATGGCATTAAGTGGATTTGATGAATTAAACAGAGTTTTAAAAAATAAGTTTGAGAACATTCCTGAAAGCACTTACTTAATAATCGGAACTATAACGGGGGTTAATCCTTTACAAATAAAGAATTCTAATGGAATAGTAGAAGTACAAAGAATTAGCTATGCGGTGGCAGAAAGAGAAAAAACAAGGGGAACATTGCAAGATGTTTCTTTAAAAATTGGTGATTCTGTGTTACTATTAGTTAACAATCAAACAGAAACCTTTTTAATCGAAAAAATGGTAAGAATAAAGTAGGTGGTTACAATAGAAAATAATGCAAATATAGAAATTTTTGAAGATTTAAATACAGAATTAAAGCAATATAATACTTGCAGTTTAGAAAGTAAAAGTAATGCGAAGTGGAATGACTCTCAAGAAAGTTTAATGATTTGGTGTAAATATGCTTTGCAAATAGAAGCAGGAGCTTGTGTTTTGTACTCAGAAAATTTCGGGAATAAGATTTTAGATATTTTAACTAGAAATATTTCAATTTCGGAAAAAGAAGCAGAACTAAAAAAAGAGATTGAAAATAGATTATTGAGAAATGAATATATCTTGCATGTAGATTTTCCAAGTTTCGAAATGCAAGAAGAAAAAGTTTTTATTGTTTTAGAAATAGAAACAGTTTACACAAAAGAAAAACTAGAAGTTACATTTTAAAAAATAAGGGGGTGAAAGTTTGCTAACGAACAATAAAGAAGGGATTTTAGATAATCTTTTAAATGCGCACGACGGAGTGGTGATAGAAGGTGACCCAATTTACACTGTCTATTCTGCTATTGCTACTGCTTTAGAAAGAGAATATTTTATTAGAAATGAACAGGATAAAGCATTTTTTTTGACAGATGCGAAAGGGGAACAGTTAGATGAACAGTGCAGTTGGTTCGGGATCTACAGGCTAGACGGAACTTTTAGCAGTGGAAAAGTAAAAATTCTAACGAAGCCCGAAACAGTAATCGGGGGGGATGGTTCAGAAATTTTTATTTATGACGAAAGCAATAAAGAATATTTAATCGAAGGTGGAAAGGCAAATATTAACGGAGAATTAATAACAAAATGTAAAGCCACAAGTGTTGGGACGGAGTACAACCATCACGCAGGAGAGTTATTTTCGACAACTTTATTCGAATATGATACTATTACATTAGTAGAACCTTGCCTTGGTGGAACGGACAAGGAAAGTGATGATGAATTTTTAAGACGTTTTTTATATATTCAAAAAACACGTGGAAACGCTGGAAATAAAAGGAATTATGAAGAATGGGCGTTGCGAGTTGACGGAGTTTACAAGGCTGTTGTTTTAGAATTAGCTCGAGGAGCTGGAACTGTAGATGTTATTGTAAGTGGGAAAGATAATCAACCTTGCAGTTTAGAAGTGGTTAAAGCTTGTCAAGATTATTTAAATGAAGAAAAGCCAATCGGGGCGAATGTTTTAGTTAAATCTACAACTATAGAAGATTTAGAACTTTCTGGAGAAATAGAATTATACGAAAAAGATAAGTTAGAAGAAACAAAAGTAAGAATTACAGAACTAATAGAAGAAAGAATTGTAACACAATTAGAACTGGATATTTTTAATTTATACAAAAGTAAAGTTATTGCTTTAGTTGAACAAGATTTAAATGTAATTAGAAGTTTAAATGTAAATATTGCTGGAAGTGACCCAATCGTTTTAGATAAAAATAAAGTTTACAAGGTTATCAATAATTTAAAAAGCAAGGTGTAGTTTATGAGTACTTTATTAAATAAAAAAATTGAAGAGTTTATACCAAGAATTTATTTAGAAAATGAAGGTTTAGTGGAAGTTTGCAGAGTGACAGATATTGTTTTAGAACAATATTTTGAAGATTTAAACATAGCAGACTTACAGAGAAACCCGAAAACCGCCACTTATCATTTGCAAGATTGGGCAAATTTGGTCGGCTGCAATATAGATGGAATGAGCAACGAGAACGCACAAAATGAAATTTTAATGTCTATGAAAGCTTTAAATCAAGTTAATAAGGATACTATAAAAAGAATTGTAGAAACGAATACAAATGCAGAATGTGATGTAGTAGAATTTTTTAACGAGTATCGAATTACAATAACTTTTTTAAGTTTAGTGGGAATTCCAGAAAATTTACAGCAGATAAAAGACAAAATAAGGGAAACACTTCCAGCTCACTTAGATTATAAGTTTATCTTTAAGTATAGAACATGGGGAGCTTTAGAAAAAATGGGTAAAACTTGGGGTTACTTTAATTCTAAAGGTTATACTTGGGAAGATATGCGAACTAAGGCAATACTATAAGAAAGGAGTTAAAATATATGGCAAAAACTAAGGCAATAGATTTAGTAGATATTAATGCAAATTCTATTTTTACACCCGTAGACGTAATGGACAATTTTAATAAATTAAAAGTTGGCATTAATGATGTTAGCACAAAAGTGGATAATATCGAATTAACAGATACTAAAATAGATGTAGTTGCAGAAAATAAAAAATTAAATGTTGTACTTAAAGATTTAAAAGAAAAAAATGAGGCACAAGATACAGAAATTTCTGAAATTAAAAAAGACATAGGTGGGTATGCAAAAAGATTGCAATTTGCAAATAATAAAATAGAAAATAATATCTAAAGAATGGGGGTGAAAATTTTGAAAATAATTAATATAGATTGGCTTTTAAATGATGGACAAGAAATTATCTGGAAAAAGTATAGTTATCTTAGAATAACTGTGGCTTTAATAAATAAAGATAAAACATTAGGGAAGTATATTAATTTAAGTGAAATAAAAGAAGGAAATATTTATTATCGTTATAAAAACTGGAAACCAGAAGGTGCTGAGTTATATTGTAAACAAGGTGATAATTATTATCAAGGAGAAAAAACTGATGGTTCTTCTAAGTTTAAAAAAGAAGACATTATTTTAAAACCAACTATAAAAAATCAAATAGAAATAACGGAAGCTTTGGCAGTAAATTTAGATACTAAAGTTAAAGTGATAAGCAATATAATTAAAGAAAGAACTACTTTAAATAGTGCTAACTTAACAGAAGTAGAAAATATTTTAAAAGACAAAATGTTAGGGATTGGGGATTATATTAAAAAAGAAGATTTACAAATAGCAGTAAGAGAAATATGGAAGTTTACAGGAAACACGGAATGGGTTAATTCTGTTGCGGTAGATTCTGCTGGAAATGTGTATTCTGGTGGTAATGATGACACTGTTAGAAAAATAAGTTCTATAGGACAAGAAATATGGAAGTTTACAGGACACACGAGTTCTGTTAGTTCTGTTGCTGTAGATAGTAGTGGAAATGTGTATTCTGGTGGTAATGATGACACTGTTAGAAAAATAAGTTCTATAGGACAAGAAATATGGAAGTTTACAGGACACACAGATTCTGTTAAGGCTGTTGCTGTAGATAGTAGTGGAAATGTGTATTCTGGTGATTGGGATTACATTGTAAGAAAAATAAGTTCTACAGGACAAGAAATATGGAAGTTTACAGGACACACGAATTTTGTTAATTCTGTTGCGGTAGATTCTGCTGGAAATGTGTATTCTGGTGGTAATGATAACACTGTTAGAAAAATAAGTTCTACAGGACAAGAAATATGGAAGTTTACAGGAAACACGGAATGGGTTAATTCTGTTGCGGTAGATTCTGCTGGAAATGTGTATTCTGTTGGTAATGATAACACTGTTAGAAAAATAAGTTCTATAGGACAAGAAATATGGAAGTTTACAGGACACACGAGTTCTGTTAAGGCTGTTGCTGTAGATAGTAGTGGAAATGTGTATTCTGGTGGTATTGATAACACTGTTAGAAAAATAAGTTCTACAGGACAAGAAATATGGAAGTTTACAGGAAACACAGATCCTGTTAATTCTGTTGTTGTAGATAGTAGTGGAAATGTGTATTCTGGTAGTTGGGATGGCACTGTTAGAAAAATAGAAGAACTCTTTAAAATTTTAAGATTAGAAAGGATAGCAGAATGATATATTTAATACATGAAAATAAAGAAATAAACGAAATTAATTTAATATATTTTGTAAAACCAGATTTTGAGTGTTTTTACAAAGAAATAGAAGAAAAGGACTTACCAGTTGAAAAAGAAGGTAAAAATAGAAAATTATTTTACAATAAAACAGAAGACAAGGTTTATGCAGAGTATGAAGATATTCCAAAAAGTGAAGAAGAACAGTTAAAAGAAAAACTAGAAAAACAAGATGAATTATTAGAAGATTTAGCAGAAACATTAAACGAATTACTCTTAAATAATTAACAAATATGTTGCAACGTATTTAAAATATTAATTAAAAAAAAAAAAGAAAGCGAGGTAAAAATTATGGCAAGATTTATATGTGGAAGAATTTTAATAGTATTTGCAGATTCTGGAATAGGGGCAGCTAAAGACGCCTATAACGAATATTGGAAAAGAAAGAAGTTATTAAAGTACAAGACAGCAGTGGATGAAACTATACGAACAGATGAAGAATTTTCGGATTTAAAGCCAATTTTAGAAAATTAGTCAAAAATCGGTTTTAATTATACTTATTTTTAGGTATAGTTTAGTATTAAAACACTTTTGGAACCCCTTAAAATCGATTCTAGAGGGTCGTTTTTTAAGGGGTTTTCCATAAAATTTTTAAATTTTCAAAAAATAATGAAAGGTAGGTAATAAATAGATAATATGATAGAATTTTTTAGAAGAATTTTAGAAAGTCCAGACGGCAAGCTTTTATACGTTTTGGCGGTAATTTGTTTGTTAATGACAATCGATTTTATAACAGGAACAGTGAGTGCTGTTATTAATACAGACATAGAATTTAGTAGTAAGATAGGGATTAATGGAATTTTAAGAAAAGCAGCTTCTTTGATAACATTAGTTGCATTAGTTCCCCTTGCTATTTTGATTCCGAACGATATGGGGCTAACTTGTGTATATACGCTATACGTAGGTTACTTATTGTTAGAATTTAAATCCATTGTAGAAAATTTAGATAAAATGAAAGTGGACGTCGGACCGTTCAAAATTTTCTTAAATAATTTTGAACAGTTTTTTAAAAATGATAATAAAAAATAGAAAGGTGGTTTTAAAATGAAAATATTTTTAAGTGTTGGACATAGTATTTTAAAAGGTGGAACAAAAACATCTGCTAGTGGATATGTAAACGAATATGATTTTAATAAGGCTTTAGCTCCTTATGTCAAAAAATCTTTAGAAAAAAGGGGGCATAGTTGTGATATTATAATTTGTCCAGAATTCAGATTTACGAGTAAAAGACAAGAATATTCTTATAAAATTCCAATCGCCAACAGCGGAAAATACGACCTTGTATGTGAGTTACATTTAAACGCAAGCAACGGACAAGGCAACGGAATGGAGTGTTTCTATTATCCAAAAGACAAGAAAGGCTTGGCTATTGCTAATAGAATGTGCAAGGAATTTGCAAACCTTGGATTTAAAAATCGTGGAGCAAAAACTGCAAGTCTATATATGATCAATGACACAAAGCCTACTGCTGTGTTAGTGGAATCATTTTTTTGCGATAACAAATATGATACAGATTTAGCTAAAAGAGTAGGATATGCAAAAATCGGGGAAGCCATTGCGGTTGGTTTGGTTGGTGGAAGTGTCGAACCTGTAAAACCAACAAAGCCCGAGGGCGGTTATAGCGTTATGACTAACACACCAGATGACACTCTAAATGTTAGACAAGAAGCTAATGCAACTAGCAAGATCCTTTCTACTTATAGAGATAAATCTAAAATTTACGTTCATGAAGTTGTAAAAAATACTGCTGGAACATGGTACAAAATCGAATATAATAAGAATAAATTTGGTTATGTATCTGCTAAATTTTGTGTAGGTATTAAATAAAGAGGGGGGTGTTCCCCCTTTTTTTATTTAATTTCATACAAATCATCTGGGTTTACATTTAGCACTATTGCCATTTTAATTAAGTGTCCTATCTGAGCTGTTACTAAATTTTCATGGTTAACCAGATTATAAACCGTAGAATAGCAAATTCCAGTATTTTTACTTAATTGTAAAATATTTGTGTTTTTCATTTCTAATAATTCTTTTAAATTGTTTTTTAAATATAGATCCATATTTTTCGCTCCTTTTTTATTAGCAAGAAAGGGGAAACCCCTTATCTTGCATTTTCTTCTATTTCTGCATTAATTGTTTTTAAATTTTCTATTACAGAGCAAGCATTGTTTTCTCTATTCTCTATAAAAAATACTGCATTTGTAACGCTTGCTATAAGCTGTTTTTCGCTTGTGTCTGTTAACTTGTCTAAAATATTAACTCTAATTATTTCTGCACGTTCTATCTCTTTAATATTACCTTGTAATTTAGCTAAGTTTAGTCCTTTTGTTGCTCTTTTTTCTTTTTCTAGTCTTTTAAAAGCTCTATCTGTTCTATCTAAAAGACTATTTTTAAGTAAATGTAAAGCCCAATTTCTACAATCTATAAAATATTTGTACGGAGCGTATTTCTTTAAATATATAAGAACTCTGTCTAAATCTTCTTTGCTATAATATAAATAACCGCAAGTTTCTACTTTTTTAATTAAAATTCTTCTAAATTTTTCTATTGCTTCTTTTGTATATCCAGACTCAACTATTCTTTCTTCTTCTATTGTTTTAAAAGTTTCTTCATCTTCCAATTTTTCTGGAATTACAACATTAGAAAAAATTATTTTTTCTATTAATGTGTTTAATTCTTCATTTCTGTTTTCTATTAATAATTTAGCACTTGTTGCATTTCCTAAAATTTTAATAAATTCTTCATTGTCCTTGCTTTCACGTATCTTATCTGCTCTTATAGACTCTGCCCATGCTATTTGCTTTTCACTGCCTTCTAATTCTGCTAATTCGAAGTCTAGGCTATTCTTAACCTGTTCTGCTCTTCTTTTACCTGCACATCTAGGGCATTCTTCTGCTTCTAATTCTCTTTTTCTTGCTTGTCTGTAATCTTCACTGTATCCGCCTATTTCTACTGTCATTTTACATCCACAACTTGCTTCAATTTTATAAACATATTTTTTGTACTTATTTACTGCCATTTTCTTAATCTCCTTTTAAATTTAATTATTGTTTGTTTTGTTTTATCTTATATATTTATTATAGTACATCACGATAATAATGTCAATACTTTTTATAAAACTTTTTTGTTTTTTAATTCTAATAATCCTTTTAAATTGTTTTTTAAATATAGATTCATTTTTTATTCGCTTCTTTTTTATTAGCAAGAAAGGGGAAGCCCCTTATCTTGCATTTTCTTCTAATAGTTCTAAATCATGTATTCTAAAATCATATAAAAATTTTAAAGAAGCTTTAAATTTTAAAAAGTTTAAAATATCTTTAATTAGTTGCTTATCATTTACAGCAATACTAATTTTTTCTACTGCTAAAATCATTAATCTTCTTTTATCTTCTATTGCTTTTATTTCTTCTAGCATTTCTTCATCTAATTCAAATCCTTCTTCTGTAGCATCTGCTTTTAGATCTTTAAAGCTTGCTTCATCTTCTAAACAATTAGTTACATCTATATTTTCTAAAATACTTTTAGTTAAAATATCATACGCTAAGCTTCTGCCGTCTCTACTTCTGTTTTCTATTATAAATTTTGCACTCTTTTCAGATGCTATTATTATTTCTAATTCTTTATTGTCGCAATCTGCTATTGCTTCTTTTCTTATAGTTTCAGCCCATGCGATTTGATTTTCGCTACCTTCAAGCTCTACTAAAGTGTAAGTTTCTTCATTATTTTCTTCTATTTCTTCATTAGCTTTTTGTAAATTTTCGATTACAGAGTAAACATCTTTGTCTCTATTATCTATAAAAAATACTGCACTTGTTTGTTTTGCAATAAGCTCCTTATCAGCTTGCTTTGAAAGATTGCATAACATTGTTACTCTAATATATTTAGCCCATTCTATTTGTCTTCCAGAACCTTTTAATTTAGCTAATTCTAATCCTTTCACAGCGTCCTTTCTTCTTTCTTCTTTTAACTTTTCATAACATTTAGGGCAAATATCATCTTTCATGCTTTCTGCTTTTTCGCTTCTATATTCTTCAGTATATCCACCAACTCTAACTGATTCAGTACATCCACAGCTAAAAGTTATTCTATAAGTTGCATGTTTGTAAGTATTTTTTCTCATTGTATTAATCTCCTTTAAATTTAATTATTTTTTTGTTTTGTCTTACCTTATATTTATATTATAGCGTAACACTATAATAATGTCAATACATTTTATAAAAATATTTTATTTTTTTTGAAAAAATTATAAAAAAAGGGTGGGATAATTCCCACCTGTTATTATTTTACTTCTTCTATTATTTCATATATATCAGAAATTTTTTTATTTTTCTTGTCTTTTCTTATTATTGTTTTTAGTGTACGTTTTAGTTTGTATACTTTATCATCTTCTTTTTTAAATGTTACTTCTTCAAGTTCTGTTTGCTTTAGAACAGTTGCATAAACTCCATTATCAAGATGTATAAAGTCAGTACCTTGTCCCCATTCTAGTTCTTTAGTTTCTAAAACTTCACCTTTCCAAGTTTCAAATTTTGGTATTTCATCTCCATATACATCTAATTGTGTTCCTACTATTACTTTGATTTTTTTCATTTTACTACACTCCTTTTAAATTAATTATTTTTTGTTTTGTTTTATCTTATATATTTATTATAGTACATCACGATAATAATGTCAATACTTTTTTTATATTTTTTTGTAAAAAAAAAAGAATCGACAAAAAGCCGACTCTTTTAAGATTAACTATGATCTTTTTTTTGCAAGCAAGCACCCAAAATTCAAATTTAAATTTTTACATTCCACTATGGATAGATAAAAATATTTCTAATTTTGTAACTAAAATATAAATTTAAATTTTTACATTCCCCTTGGGTTAGATAAAAATAATTAATGCTTACTTGCAATTTAATTGTAACTTAAAATTTAAACTATGTCAATAGTTTGTGTAAAAAAATCGGCTAAAAGCCGACTCTTTTAAAGATTAATTATAGTATTTTTTAACTTGGTTATTTCAAAACACCTCAGTGTTACGGTTAATCTAATCATATTTTGCAACATGATTATTTCAAAACATCTTCATGTTATGGTTAATCTAATTACATTTTACAACATAATTATTTCAAAACGCCAATTGCGTTATGGTTAATTAAAATAATTTAGTTAAAACTATAATTAATCTTAACTTAATTTTAACACACTGCAAATAAAATTGCAATATCTTTTTTTCTATGCTATAATAAAGTTACTCTAATAAATTAATTATTAGTTTGTTTTGTTTTTAGCCTCGCAGATGAAAGATTTTGCGAGGTTTTTCTTTTGCACAAAAATAAAGTAAAAATAGTTATTTAAAATAAAATAGATAATAATATTAATATAATAAGTAGAAAGAATTTA
>RCNI01001243.1_pt1 | contig 14129 bp, 11 predicted proteins | sample 2041151 | NCBI WGS metagenome assembly RCNI01 (sample SAMN09708214, study PRJNA481090) | feces metagenome | isolation source: feces | place: Antarctica: Albino Rookery | reverse complement strand
CATGAACTGGATTGGGCAATTTAAAAGCACCGACTTACTCGGTGCTAATGTTAAACTTTTTTTAGGACATTTTCAAAAACGCTTGACACTGTAAAAACGCTTTTCCACTTTATTTGTCTGTAATTCTATGATAGAATTAAGTTGAAAAAATTCATTCAAACTACACATTCACACGTTAATATACTGGTATAAATTTATTCACAGGGAGGAATACAATGTATAAACTTTTAGTTGTAGATGACGAGCCTAAAATTCGTGAAGTAATAAGGGAATATGCGGAATTTAACGGTTATGAAGTTACCGAAGCAGAAGACGGAATGAGTGCGGTAGGTCTTTGTAAACTGAATAAATATGATTTGATTATTTTAGATATTATGATGCCTAAGCTTGACGGCTTTTCAACATGCAAAGAAATCAAAAAAATTTACGATGCACCGATTATCATGCTTTCTGCAAGAGGAGAAGAGTACGATAAACTTTTCGGTTTCGAACTGGGTATTGACGACTATATCGTAAAACCATTCAGTCCGAAAGAACTTATGGCAAGAATAAACGTTATCCTCGCACGCAGAAATCCTTCCGGACAGTCAAAATCCGAAGTACTCAAGTTTAACGGCCTTGAGATTAACATCGCTGCACGTACAGTTACCGTTGATGGAAAAAGGGTTGAACTTACACCAAAAGAGTACGAGCTTCTTTTCTATCTAATTGAAAACAAGAATATTGCTCTTTCCAGAGATAAGCTACTTTCAGATATCTGGGGTTATGATTTCTTCGGCGATGATCGTACAATTGATACGCATATTAAGAATCTAAGAAATAATCTCGGACCTTATCGTGATTATATCGTAACACTCAGAGGGGTGGGCTATAAATTTGAATTTGAAGAGTAAATATGACTTTAAAAGCATACGGTTTAAGCTATGGGGACATTTTATAGGATTCGCCATTATTATTCTGGTTTTGATATGGTTTCTTCAGATTTTCTTTTTAGATAATTATTATGAGCAGATGAAAATTCAGGAAACTACAAAGCTTGCCAATCGAATTGTCGATTATTACGAATCTAATGATGAAGACCTTATTCTGCTTGCGGACGAACTGAGAACTCTGTCAAACGCTAACGATATCTATGCATCTGTAGAAACGAACAATGGCATTTTTCTGATGTCATCGGAGTATAACAGTCACGTACCACTATTTCGTTATGATCTTAAAACCCAGGCACTTCGTTCAAAACTAAAGGGAAGCAGCCTCAATAAGGTATCTACGATTTACTCCAGTGATAAAGAAAACAGCACACGTATTCTGGCATTTGCATGCTATCTCTATGATCGCGAAGACAGAATACCCGGCCTTGAAAATATGGATGATAATTATATTCTTTATATTTTCTCGCCTCTTTATCCTGTAAAATCAACGGTTTCTATTTTACGTGTACAGCTTATTTACATTACATTAATAGCTATCCTTCTGGCTCTTGCCTTATCCATTTATCTGGCAAACAGAATTTCAAAACCGATTAAGGACATAACCAATTCTGCGGCAGAAATGGGAAAAGGAAATTATGGTATAAAGTTTAAAGGTGGACATTATACGGAAATCATTGACCTTGCAAAAACTCTTACTGTAGCTTCTCAGGAACTTGAAAAAACGGATATGTACCAGAAAGATCTGATTGCAAATGTATCACATGATTTAAAGACACCTTTAACCATGATAAAGTCCTATGCAGAAATGATTCGTGACCTTTCAGGAAATAATCCGGTAAAACGTGAATCTCATCTGAATGTCATTATTGAGGAAGCTGACAGACTGAATATTCTTGTAAATGACATGCTCAATCTGTCAAGAATGCAATCACGTAAGATTACGTTGGAAAAACATAACTTTGATATCCGCAAGGTGGCGGAGTCACTTCTTGCATCTTATGACATTCTTGCCGAAAAAGAAGGCTACACCTTTAAATTCTTCTGTGGTATGCCGATTATTATCAATGGAGATCCTGTTAAAATAAAACAGGTACTTTCCAATCTGATTACTAATGCAGTAAAATACTGCGGTGAAGATAAAGAAATTATTATAAACATCAGAAAAGCCAACAAAAAAATGCGGTGCGAGATTATAGATCACGGTGCCGGAATTGCACCTGACGAAATTAACCATGTATGGGAAAAATACTACAAGTCCAGTACACATCATGTCAGACCTACTGATGGAAGTGGTCTCGGTCTCTCTATAGTAAAAGAAATCCTAATACTTCACAAAGCCGACTATGGTGTTATCAGCAAACCGGGCAAAGGCAGTACTTTCTGGTTTGAAATGGACTATGTAAAAGATAAGAAATATAAATAACTTTCGTAAAGGAATAAGATTTATGCATTATAACAATACATCAGATAAGATTGTAACTATAGTACTTATACTCTTAAGTCTCTTGATTGTTCTTGTACTAGGACGAATTATTTATATTCTGCACGGTGTTGCAGATACTGAAGAAATACCGGAAATTGTTACGCTTCGTAAAGAGGTAGCTGAACTTGATTTTCCCGAAAAGAGGAAAGAGCTTCCCTACCTTAGAAAAATAGGCAATAACAATATTGATATTCTTGAGGTTGTGAGAGATTACAACAAATATCCGGAAGAACTTACTTCATTTCTTTGCGCTAATCCTGCACAACTGAATTTTGTAAAGAATTACAAAAATAACATCGGAAAAACTTTTAATCAGGGATTTATATCTGATTGCAAAGAAAATACATTACCACTATATATCCAATGGGATAAAAAATGGGGCTATGCAGAACTTGGAGACGGAACCATCTCAATAAACGGATGCGGTCCTACTTCCCTTTCCATGGTATATACAGGGCTTACCGGTGATACTTCAAAATCTCCACTTGTCTTTGCTGACTATGTAAACAAAAACGATTTTTATGTCAATGAAGTAGGATGTAAATGGAGCTTAATGTATGATGGTGCGAAAGCCTTCAATCTGAAAGCTACTGCACTTGCATTAAATAAAGAAACAGTTTTAAGCGAATTGAAGAAGGGACATCCGATTATCTGCAGCATGGGAAAAGGGGATTTTACATTTGGAGGACATTTTATTGTTCTGACTTCAGCTACTCAGAATGGTAAAATCAAGTTAAACGATCCAAACTCTCCATGGAGAAGTTTAATCTTATGGGACTACGAGCAGATTGAAAATCAGATTAATGGACTCTGGTCCTACTCAATATAAAGAAAAGGCTTGCTAAGATTCACTCAAAGCAAGCTTTTTTTACTTGAAATGCAATTTCTATTCTTTTACTTCTATAAGCTGACCGGTCCCAGTATCCATTACAAATCCATAAATATTAATTTTCTCAGGAATCAACGGATGCTTTTCTAAAAGCTTTACACTTTCCAAAACTGCAGTTTCAACATCATCAAATCCACCAAGCCAGTCATTGAAATCCACACCACAGTACTTGAGATTTTCTATAACCTCTCTGCTGATGCCCCTTTCCTGCATTTCTTTAATCATTACATCAACGTTCATATGCTGAACACCGCAATCCGTGTGTCCTATAATCATAATATTCTCTACACCCAGTTCATAGATTGCGATTAAAAGGCTTCTTGCAACACTGCCAAATGGATGTACCAGTATTCCACCAGCATTTTTAATAATTTTAGCATCACCGTTTTTCAGTCCCAGTGCTGCCGGAAGAAGCTCTGTCAGCCTTGTATCCATACAGGTTACTATTGCAAGTTTTCGATCAGGAAATTTACTCGTTGCATAAGGTTCATATTTTTTTCCTTCTACAAATTCTCTATTATATTCAAGTATCTTATTTATCATCTTACACTCCTTTAAATACCCGCATTGCATCCACTATGTTTTTAACACCGATAATCCGGCAATTTACATTATCCTTCATTTTCTGAAGTGCAGCCGCATTTTTCTTCGGCATAATTACCTGTTCATAGCCCATTCTGGATGCTTCCATGACTATTCTTTCAGCATTCTGCACTGAACGCAGGTCTCCTGTCAGCCCTACTTCACCAAGACATAAAGTTCTTTTTCGGCAGGTAACGCCTCTGCTTGAAGAGTAGACAGCAAGAGCAACTGCAAGATCTATAGATGTACTATCAGGTTTCATTCCGCCGACAACATTGACATACACATCCTGGTTAATCATATTGAGACCCGCTTTTTTCTCTAAAACTGCAAGAATCATATTTAATCGCTGATTATCTACCCCGACTGCTGTTCTCCGTGCAAATCCGACATTTGCAGCTGCTGTGAGAGCCTGTATTTCAAACAATACCGGTCTGCTGCCTTCGTATACAGCGGTAATTACCGATCCTTCTGTTTTCTCCTCTGTACTTTCAAGCAAGTTACCCGAAAGGTTTTCTATCTCAATAAGTCCTTCTTCTCTCATCTGAAAAGCACCGATTTCGCTTGTAGTACCGAATCGGTTCTTATATGCCCGCAGTATTCTCAGGTCATGATCTCTCTCTCCTGTAAAATTAAGCACACAATCCACAAGATGTTCTACAATTTTAGGGCCTGCCAGTTCACCATTTTTTGTTACATGTGCAACAATAAAGACAGGTATATTCTTCATTTTTCCTAATTTCATTATTCTGTTACCACAGTCTCTTACCTGTGAAACACTTCCCGGAACAGAATCAAGTTCTTCTGTATACATCGTCTGAATAGAATCGATAATCAGAAATACAGGATTCAGATTATCACACACGGTTGCTATATTCTCCATATTGGTTTCAGCAAGAATATAGAGATTTTCACTAAATCCCGGACAGACACGATCAGCTCTCATCTTTATCTGTTCTTCCGATTCTTCGCCTGAAACATAAAGAACTATTCCATCTTTAGCCGCAATATTAGCGGCAGCCTGTATAATCATTGTGGATTTTCCGATTCCCGGTTCTCCGGAAATCAGTGTAAGCGATCCCTTGACCATACCTCCACCCAGAACACGATTAAGCTCCCGTATCCCTGTATCTATTCGTGTATAATCACCTGTTCCGACTTCTTTCAGTCTTGAAGGTTTTGCCGATGCAGAAACACGTCTCCTGCTGTCTTCCTTTTGTAAATCAACAGCTTTTTCTTCTACAAAGCTGTTCCACGCGCCACAAATACACTGTCCCATCCATCTTGGACTCTCATATCCGCATTCCTGACAAACAAATACAGTTTTGCTCTTCTTTGCCATAAGCCCTCCTGAAAAATTAATTTCTTTCCATAGTATACCAAACCCCGTAGAACAAGTCCACGGGGTTCAAAGAAATTCATATTAAACGGTTTTATTTATGCTGTGCTTCGAGTTCTGCCTGATGCTGAGCAATAATCTTATCTGCAATCATCTTTGGAACTTCTTCATATCTTTCGAATCTTACTTCAAATGTTCCTCTTCCCTGAGTCATTGAACGAAGTGCTAGCGCATAATCGAATACTTCTGCCTGAGGTGCTTCAGCTAATAGTTTCTGTCCACCAGTAGCCTGTGGTTCCATTCCGAGAATTTTACCTCTTCTCTTATTCATGTCACCCATTACATCACCCATATATTCATCATCTACATAGATTTCCATATGCATAATAGGTTCTAACAGACAAGGATTAGCTTCTACGATACCTTTCTTGAAAGCCAATGATGCTGCAATTTTAAATGAAACTTCGTTAGAGTCTACATCATGGTAAGAGCCATCGTATAATACAGCCTTTACATTAACTACCTTGCATCCTGCAAGAGGACCTTTCTGCATACTTTCAATCAGTCCTTTTTCTACAGCAGGAACATAGTTCTTAGGCACTGCGCCTCCGAATAATTCTTCTGAGAATTCGAATTCCTGTGCAGATGGTGAAAATCTGATATGTACATCACCATACTGACCTGCTCCGCCTGACTGTTTCTTATGTTTGCCCTGAACATCAGAGTTTCCTTTGATTGTTTCTCTATAAGCAATCTTCTGTGGAACAACTTTTACATTAACGCCAAATCTGTCTTTCAGTTTAGCCATAATAATTCCAAGCTGAATATCCCCTTGACCGCCTAATAAAGTCTGATGCGTTTCCGCATTTCTTTCTACAACAAATGATGGGTCTTCTTCTCTAAGTTTTGCAAGGCCTGTGCCCATCTTATCTTCATCGTTCTTATCTAATGCTTCAATAGCGATATAGTAGTTAGGTGATGGATAATCTAAAGGTAAATATCTGATCTGGTCACTCTTATCACAAAGAGTATCACCGGAAACAGTATGCTGTAATTTTGCAACAGCTACAATATCTCCTGCTTCAGCATAGTTAAGTTCTAATTGTTCTTTACCTCTTAAGAAGAACAGTTTTCCTAATTTCTCTGTTTTACCTGCTCTTTCATTGAATACTTCTGTACCGGAATTGATCTTACCTGTAACAACCTTCATAATGGAAATCTTTCCTACGAATGGGTCGATAATTGTCTTAAATACAAATGCAGACATCGGTGCATCTGTTACAGAAATTCTTTCTACAGGCTCATTATCATCGTTAAATCCTGCGTATGGTCCATGCTGTAAAGGTGTAGGAACATAGGTTAATAACAAATCAAGAAGTCCTTCAATACCGTGTCCAAGCTGGAATGCTGATGAGCATACAGGAACGATAACACCTTCTGCAATGCCCTTAATTAAGCCGTTTCGGATTTCTTCGTCAGAGAAGTCATCACCGTTAAAATATTTTTCCATAAGTTCGTCATCGGCCATAGCGATAGCTTCTTTGAGGTTCTCATCAATTTCTGCTGATAAAGGCCAGCTAAACGGAATTAAAGTTTCACCAAACTTTGCCTTCAATTCATCGAAAGTTTTGTAGAAGTCAAATTCGTCCTTATCTCTCTTGTTAATTACAATAAATCTCGGTTTCTTGTATCTTTCGCATGCTTTCCATGCTGCTTCTGTACCTACCTGAATACCTGCTCCGGCATCTACCAGAATAACTGCAGCTTCTGCAGCTCTTAATGCAGCATTTACTTCTCCTACAAAATCAAAATATCCCGGTGTATCTATAAAATTAATCTTGCTGTCTTTCCATTCGATAGGAACGACGGAAGTATTAATTGAATATCCTTTTTCAATTTCCATCTTATCATAGTCGGAAACTGTATTTCCTTCTTCAACTTTACCTAATTTTTTAATTACACCTGTTGCTAACAGAGCAGATTCCAGAAATGTAGTTTTTCCACATCCACCATGTCCTAACAAAGCAACGTTTCTAATAGTTTCACTTGTGTAGCCTTTCATACTCAAGACCTCCTACATATTTTTCTAACTGCCTTAATTATAGCAAAAAAGGATTCAGTATACAATGTATTTTTGAATAGTTTGAATCTTTCATATTATCACGCTAAACCTTTCAATTCAGAAAACTGTTGGAATTCTCCTACTTTCTGAGAATTGCGCCGAAAATCTCAGATATTTTTTCTATAAGGTTATCATTAAAGTCAAAGTCTTCTGAATGAATCGGTGGCCAGTTCTCACCTGCACCAAGCCAAATCATTGCGCCCTTAGTCTTTTTCGTATACCAGCCGAAGTCCTCAGAACTGCGAATCGGATTTTCCATTTCAAAAACAGCCCATTGATTTTCTTCTGCAATCGACTTTATTTTATCTATGCTCTCACTATGACAATAAGTTTCCGGAAATTCTTCATCAAAAGAGAATTCTACAGTAAGTCCATCTTCTTCAGCCACTTTCTTCGCAAAAGATTCTATCTCTGCCTGCATTGTGTTCATTTCTTTCTCATGCTGGCCTCTGATTGTAAGTAAGAGATTTCCCTCATGTGCAGCTACTCCAAAGGCTCTTTCGCCTATATCCACCTGAACAACAGTTGCCAGAATAAGTCCTGTATATCTTTCCGGATCTGCAATTCTATCAAGTTCCAGCACAAGTCTGCTGATCGCTTTTGCCGGATTCCTGCCATTTTCAGGCTGGCTTGCATGAGCAGATGCTCCTGTGAAATGAATTATCATTCCCTTCGATGCACAGCAAATTGTACCTTTTCTTATTCCAAGGGTACCAAAAGGTATTCCCGGGAAATTATGTATTGCATACACCTCTTCAATGTTCTTTTCCTCAATCAGTGCTGAGCATGGCTCTCCACCTTCACCACTTTCTTCCGCATGCTGAAAGATAAAATAAATGTCTTTATCCGCTCCTGTTTCATCTATTTCCATGGCAAATGCTGCAAGTCCGCAAGAATGACCGTCATGCCCGCATTTATGTGCTACGCCTTTATTAACAGAACAGTATGGCAGATTTGTTGTCTCATATACTTTTATTGCATCCATATCCGCACGGAAAGCAATGGATCCCCTGCTTTCTTCCGGATGGTATTCTGCATAAAACCAGCTTCCCCGATCAGTCAGCTGCAACTTGGTATTCTCACTGAGGAACTCCATCAGACGTCTTTTGGTTTCCTTTTCATTTCCGGACAGCTCCGGATGCATATGAAGTTCATGGCGAAGTTCAATAATTTTACTTAAACTTGATTTATTCATAATTCTCTCCTTTTTAATATAAAAAAAGAGCAGCCTAATATACCGGACGGCATACATACTGCTCTTCGATTCAATTAAAATTCTGCTGTTTTCGGTGTTCTTGGGAATGGAAGTACATCTCTGATATTGCTCATACCTGTAATGTACATAATAATTCTCTCAAAGCCAAGTCCATATCCGGCATGTTTTACACCGCCGTATTTTCTGAGGTCAAGATACCACCAGTAGTCTTCTTCATTAAGATCTAATTCTGCCATTCTTGCAGTCAGAACTTCCAGTCTCTCTTCTCTCTGGCTTCCTCCGATAATTTCACCAACGCCCGGAACAAGAAGGTCGCAAGCCGCAACAGTCTTGTTATCATCGTTCAGACGCATATAGAATGCCTTGATGTCCTTAGGATAATCTGTAACGAATAACGGTTTCTTGAAAATTTCTTCTGTAAGATATCTTTCGTGTTCTGTCTGAAGGTCAATACCCCATTCAACAGAATACTGGAATTCCTTTCCGGATTTCTGTAACAGTTCTACCGCTTCTGTATAAGTGACTCTGCCGAAATCGGAATTTACAATGTTATTTAATCTTTCAAGAAGTGTTTTATCAATAAACTTATTAAAGAATTCCATTTCTTCAGGAGCATGTTCAAGCACATAGTTAATGATATACTTAACCATTGCTTCTGCAAGTTCCATATTATCCTCCAGATCTGCAAATGCGATTTCCGGTTCAATCATCCAGAATTCGGATGCATGTCTTGCCGTATTGGAATTTTCTGCTCTGAATGTAGGTCCGAATGTATATACATTTCTGAATGCCATAGCAAAGGTTTCTGCTTCCAGTTGTCCACTTACGGTCAAGTTTGTTTCTTTACCGAAGAAGTCCTGAGTATAATCAATCTTTCCATCCTCTGTCTTTGGAAGATTATCCAAATCTAAAGTTGTAATACGGAACATTTCACCTGCACCTTCACAGTCGCTTCCTGTGATAATTGGTGTGTGAACATAAACGAAGTCATTGTCCTGGAAGAATTTGTGTATTGCATAAGCAACGAGAGAACGTACTCTGAAAACTGCTGAGAAAGTGTTACTTCTTGGTCTCAGATGTGCAATTTCTCTCATGAATTCCATGGAATGTCTCTTCTTCTGTAAAGGATAGTCCGGTGCTGATCCTGCTTCAATTACAACTTCTTCCGCTTTAATCTCGAAAGGCTGTTTTGCATCAGGTGTAATAGCAACTGTACCTCTTACCATAAGTGCTGCTGCAATAGGAGCCTTTGCAACTTCATCAAAATTAGCAATTTTGTCTGCTTCATATACAATCTGCACTGATTTGAAGAATGTACCGTCATTGATTTCTATAAATCCAAACTTATTTGAACTTCTATTAGTTCTTACCCAGCCTCTTACAACAATTTCTTTGTCTGCATAAGCTGCTGTATTTCTGTGAAGTTCTCTAAGTTGTATGTCTTTCATCTTTATACCTTCTTTCACATTTCATTTTTCACATATACGGATATGATACCACGTAATCGGCATAAAATCAATGATTACAGCAAAAAACAGGCAGAGTTTACCCTGCCTGTTTTTGCCTGCTCTGCTTTATGCGATTTCAAGTGCGATTTCCATCATAGTTCTGAAGGAAGTCTGTCTTTCCTCAGCGCTACAAGCCTCACCTGTAATCATATGGTCTGAAATTGTACATATGCAAAGTGCATTTTTTCCTGCTGCTGCAGCTTCCATATACAATGCAGCGGACTCCATCTCTACTCCAAGGATTCCCATCTGCTGCCATTTATCATAATCTCTGCTGTCATCATAGAAAACGTCAGAAGAATAGATATTTCCAATATATGGTTTTACACCTAATTCAAGTGATGCTGCTTCAGCTTTCTTAATTAATTCGTAATTTGCAAGCGGCGCAAAAGTACCTTTGAAATTGTACTGTGCTGCCCAGTTTGAATTTGTGCTGCAGCCCTGTGCAATAAGGATATCTCCTACTTTCATTTCAGGATTTAATCCACCTGCAGAACCGATACGAATAATATTTTTTACATCATAGAAGTTAAATAATTCATGGGAATAAATACCGATAGCCGGCATTCCCATTCCACTTGCCATTACAGATACTCTTTTGCCTTTATATGTTCCTGTATATCCGTTAACTCCACGTACATTGTTTACAAGTACAGCATCTTCAAGATATGTCTCTGCAATAAATTTTGCTCTTAACGGATCTCCCGGCATTAAAACAGTTTCTGCAAAATCTCCTAACTTTGCGGTATTATGTGGTGTTGGTATGTTACTCATTTGTATTCTCCTTTAATATATTTTCATAAAGTCTCTCTGTCATATTGTCAAAGCAGACTAAAATTACTTCTTTAATTGAGCTGTCACTGTGCTCTTCAAAATATTTTCTTATTTCTCTTACTGCAATTTCTGCAGCATCTCCCTTAGGATAACCGTAGACTCCTGTGCTTATTGCAGGAAAAGCTATAGTTTCACATTTGTTTTCTTCTGCAAGCCCAAGTGCGCAACGATAACAGGACGAAAGCTGTTCTTTTTCATTATGATTGCCTCCGCGCCATACCGGTCCTACTGTATGAATTACATATTTTGCAGGCAGGTTATAGCCCAAAGTTATTTTCGCCTGACCTGTCTCACAACCATGTAAAGTCCGACACTCTGCAAGAAGTTCCTTTCCTGCTGCACGGTGAATTGCTCCATCTACACCGCCACCGCCAAGAAGAGAATTGTTAGCAGCGTTTACAATTACATCTACATCAAGACGCGTAATATCACCTGAATAGAGTTTAATCATTGTTCTATCCTTTCACAATTATTCAATAAAGAAAGAGGTCTGCTTACAGCAAAACTGACTTTTTCTATATTCTAAAAAAATAATCAAAGATTTTGCGTCCATCTTCCTTTTGCTTTTCGGTACCCTCCATATACATACTTTCAGGATGCCACTGAACCCCTATAATCGGAAGTTCTCTATGCTCAATCCCTTCCATAACAAGTCCCATCTCGCCAAGCCATAGTGCGGACACTCTAAGATTATCCCCAACACAGCCTACACCCTGGTGGTGTCTTGAATTCACTTCTGTAACCGGGCCGAGCAGATCAAACATAAATGAATTTTCCGAGATTACAAGCTGATGATACTGTTCCGGTTCTTTCTTGATATGCACTTCTTTAAAAGGCATATCCTGCATAAGGGTACCTCCGAAATATACATTAATTAACTGCATCCCTCTGCAAATGCCCAGTACCGGTTTACGATTTTCTACAGCTATATCCATAATCGTCCACTGCGCTTCGTCAAGATCATTATTTATGTCATTGGATGCTTCGTCTGCAGCTCCCCATCGCTCAGGATTAATATCCTGAAAGCTTCCCGGAAAAATAATATGCGACGCCTTATCAGCATCTTCAGGACACAGTGAAATAAAAGACTCTTTGCCCATCAGTTTAAGCGCATCAACAAGTCCGGCATAATTATTGTCCGCAGTCTGAAGTCCTGCAATCATTATTTTTTCCATTCTCTGCCTCCCTTAATTAATCTTTTATATTATACCATAAAAATACCAAATTAAAGAAACTCTTTATTTATATTTCATAAAAAATACAGCCCATTACAAATTCTGTAACGGGCTGTGAAAATCATCTATTTCTTACGGTTTTTATACACTTTATAAAGGAACGTAACGGCAATAAGTGTGATGAGCTCATAAACTACTGCTCTCGTATTATCCCCTGTTAAAGGAATATCCGGTTTCTTTGGTGCTTTATAATGATTAACAAAACTGATTTTCTCTACAGACTTCCCGTTTTTCATCATATTTACTGTTAAATCAAGTTCCCCCGAACCGGAATCAATTGCCTCTATTCTTACTATGAACTTTGAATCATCATAGCGGATATCCTTATCTGCTCCAGCCTCTTCATATATCGTGTATTCATAATTTCCCGCTTCACTGACTTGGATTTCCCCAAAATTAACATTTCCATTTTCATCGTTGATTGACGATTTTATTACATTTCCATCTTTATCTATAACTGCAAATCGGAATTCTCCTTTCTGCAGCTCCCTGCCTTTTAGAACTTTTTCCCCTTTCAGCTTCACTATTGCAGGATTCACTTTATAGCTGTTTCTAAACATTGCAGCCTCTTCAATCACTCCATTCTTTGTATAGAGAATTTCTGTTGCGACAAGTTTCCCTTCTATATCTTCTGCTTTGACTTTTACCTGACACGGCGTTTCATCATAACTTATACCCATAAGATTTCCTGTTTCTTCTTTTATAATATATAGATGTTCACCTTCACTTTCAATGGTTATACCTTCAAATTTGAAGTTTCCGTCTTTCTGATTACGGGTTTCCATTAGTTTTTTCTGCTCATCCCAAAGAGTAAAGTTAAACTCTCCTTCGCGAAGTGCTCTTCCCGAAAGTTCTTTCTTTCCAATCAGTGCTGTATTTCCTTCTAATATTAAAGGAATCGGCTTATAACGATTTGTGAAAACGACTTCATCCATTCCGTTTACAGTTGCTTTTAGCACGCCTTCTACATCTTCAATGTTTACAATAACAGAATATATATGGTCATCATATGCATATCCTGTTTTTTCTTCATTAACTTCAGCAATACTATAAGAATAGGTTCCCGGTCTATCATAAGTTATCTTTTCGAAGCTGAACCCTCCTGCACTGTCATTTTGTGCGATACTTTGCGCAGGCATTGGTGCATTTCCTTCCGGTATTAAATTAAAGCTAAACATTCCCGCTTCAAGAGCCTTACCCTCAAGGATTTTCTTACCTTTTAGGTTCAGAGAAACCTCTTCAGGGTTATACTCATTTTCAAAATTCATATCGTCTTTTACCATTTCGTCAGCAGTTATCTCCATTACCGCTTCCAACTTTCCGATTTCTTTATTATCCTTTACGGTTACTGTAATTTCATAGACAGTATCACTATAGCTCATTCCCGGAATTTCTCCTGTTTCTTCCTTAACTGTATAGTGATATATTCCCGGTTCCGTATAAATTACACCATTGTTAAATACTGCATTGCCATCAGCATCATTCCATACAGTAATCGGTTCTGTAATCGGATCTCTTTCCGGATTTGCAGGTGACGGAGTCAGAGTAAAGGAAAAATCTTCACTTTTTAATTCGTACGAATTTCCATGTTCAGCTTTTACTGTTTTTTTGACCTCAAAACCTCTCAGTAAATCTGCAGGCTCCGGAAAATACTCATTTGTAAAAGAAGGACTTCCTGTGATTGTCGGTGGACCGGCAAGGTCAAGACTGTAATTTTTAAAAACAATTGAAAGAGAAATATTCATTTCGTGGTCATCATATTTCATATTAGGAATATTCCCACTTACTTCCGTAATGCGAAACTGATAATCTCCGATTTTATTAAAGCGGATGTCATCAAAATGACTCTCCCTGCACTTTTCCTTTCCTTCAGAGGATTTTGTTATGACTATTTCTGTTTTTTCAGGCAGAATTACATCACCCGATTGAATTGCCTTTGCGGTATCCTCATTTCCTGCTTCTAACCTAAAAGTGAAGCTGTCACTATCA
>RCNI01001242.1_pt1 | contig 14135 bp, 18 predicted proteins | sample 2041151 | NCBI WGS metagenome assembly RCNI01 (sample SAMN09708214, study PRJNA481090) | feces metagenome | isolation source: feces | place: Antarctica: Albino Rookery | reverse complement strand
CGCAAGGAGCGTGACGAAGCCTATGCCAAGGCAGACAAGTACCGAGCCGAGGCTGACCGTCGGGCGCAGGATCAGCAGCGTCTGGAAGGGCTGATTAAACAAAATCATCTCCGGATCGATGAGGTCCATGACCAGATGGCCGCCGAAATGGAGGCCCGCATCCGGGCCGAGAGCGCTCTGAAGGACGCACAGGAAAAGGCCGAGCTGTGGGAAAACAAGTGGCGCACCGATATGCCTGAGATGCAGCGCCTTTTTGAGGAGGCGGATGAGGAGGCCGAGGCCGCCAAAAAAGCCCTGGCAGAAATCAGCAGCGCTGCCCCCATCGAAGCCAGCACAGTGGACATGGAAGAAATCGAACGCAGAGCGCAGGAACTGGCGCAGAAAAAATTGTCTGAGCAGGCCAGTCCGCTGGAAGTCACTGTAGATGCGCTGCGGCAAATGATTGATGCAGCATGGGGCCGATCTCATCTTGACGCAGCAGACATTGCCACCCAGCGTGAACGAGATTCTTTCGACGCGCTCAGCGACATGTTGGTCAGCATTGTGAATGATATTGATGACATGGTTGCTGAGTATGATCATGGCCAGAATGAGGGAGGTAACGAAGGTGAATATTAAGTTGATCAGCCTGCACTTGTCCGATTTTAAGGGCGTGCATGATTTTTCGGTTGAACTTGATGGCAGCAATGCTGTTATCACTGGTGCTAACGGCGTGGGTAAATCCACCATCGCAACCGCATTTCTGTGGCTGCTCACAGGCAAAGATGCGGCTGGACGTGATAACTATGAGATCTTTCCGCTGAATGAGGATGGCAGCCGGGTAACTGGCTGCACGCCCACTGTGACCGCCGTCATCGAGGCGTGTGGCAGCCCGAAGACCATTACCCGGAAGATGTCCGCAAAGTATACCAAGCGTGCAGGCAGTGCTACAGCAGTCTACGCAGGAGATGAGACTAAATGCACGATCGATGATGTGCCCACAGCCATCACCAAATTTAATGCCTGGGTAACGACTGCGCTCTGTCCGGCAGAGCTGCTGCCGCTGCTGCTCAATGCATCCTATTTTAGCGAGCAGACCAAGGATTATCGGCAGCGCCGCGAATTACTGATGCGACAATTCGGTGCGATAAGTGAGGCAGAGATCCTTGCCGGCGCTCCCCAGCTGACAGCGCTGCGTGAGGCTATGGGGCGCCATAGCGTGGCAGAAATGCGCCAGATCCTGACAACCCAACGTAAAGCTCACAGCGATGCACTTAAAGCTATTCCGGCCAGAATTGATGAGCTGCGGCGCCAAATCATCCCCGATTTGCCGGATCTGGACACGCTGAGGCACAAACGGGGAGCCCTGGAAGTTAGCATTGCAAAGCTCAAAAAAGAGCAACGCAACCTGTCTGCAGCTAAGGTTGCGGCAGAAGCTCAGCGGGAAAAGGTGCAAGCGCAGCAGGAAATTAAGCTGCTGAAAACTCAAAAAGCTACGCTGTTGGCTGTGGCTGGGCAAGACAACAAGGTGGCCCAACGGGAAAAACTGGCTAAGTTGGATGCCCGCCGTATGGATGATGAGGCGAGGGCACGCAGTTTGCGCCAGACATTGAATAGTGTGGCCGAAGCGGCGGCAGGGTATGAGGAAAAAGTAGCCCAGCTGCGTAAGGACTGGGTGCGCCGCAATGCAGAGACAGCACAGATCGAAGATACTTGCCCTTGCTGTGGGCAGCCTTTGCCACTCGAGCAGGTACAGCGTGCAGTCGAAGCATGGAATCTCCAAAAATCTCAGGACTTGGATCGTATCATCCGCGACGCAAATGAGCTCAAAGCAGGGGCTGAAAAACTGAGGGCGGACGAAGAAAAGGCGCGAGTTATGGCCGATGCAGCTGATGCGGCCGCCGAATGTAGTCGCAAAGCATATGCGCAGGCACAAGCTGAAGAGATCCCTGTTGATGCGCGGGCAATCCCGGCAGTTGAGGAAATCACTGCTCAGATCAAAAAGCTGGAAGAGTCGATGGTGACGCTTGAACAGAAAATTGTTGACTCCGAAACAGTGGCAGAATCCAGCGCGACGGAAATAAAAGCCAAAATTACGGAACTGCAGGAAGCCAGTGACACTATCAGCCAAGATATGGCCCGCATTGAAGTGGCCCAGTTGAGCACCGCCCGTATTGAGGAGTTGGAGCGGGAGCAGCGCAGCACTTTGGCCGCCCTGGAAAAGGTAGAGATGCTGTTGGCTCTGTGCAGCGAGTACACGGCTGTCATGATCGAGCATTTGACTGAGCAGGTCAACCAGCATTTTAAGAGCGTGGCTTTCCGGCTGTTTGAGGTCCAGAAGAACGGTGGGCTGCATGAGATCTGCGAAGCCGCCGTGAATGGTGTGCCTTATGGGAGCTTAAACACCGCGTCGAAGATGCAGGCCAATGTGGAGATCGTGGAGGCCTTTGCAAAGGCCTCCGGCTGCCGTTTGCCGCTATTTTTGGACAATCGGGAGAGTGTCACTCGGGTGAATGCATCCCCTGATATGCAAATTATCAATCTGCAGGTTGCGGAGGGCCAGCCCCTGCTCTGCACTAAAATTTAAGGAGGAATTACTATGGCAACTACTAAAGCAATGCAGACCACTCTCGATTATCGTACGATTGTCCAGAAGACCAGTGACGCGCTGATCCCTATGGTCCGCGAGCAGATGGCAGCCAACGGTGTGCCAGCAGACGATTACCAGGTACAGTGCATGGCCAACGCGATCACCATCATCAATGATCTGGTGATTGCCGAGGGCATTAGCTTGAACGATGTGGACCGTACGTCTTTGGTGGAATCCCTTCAGCAGACTGCTATGCTGCGGCTGAACCCCTTCAGCCAGCCGCGCGAATGCTATTTTATGCTGCGCAACAAAAAAGACAAAAAAGGCGGCTGGAATAAGCTGATTGAAATGGGAATTGAGGGCGACGGCAATGAATCCATTCTGCGCAGCTTTGGCCACAATGTGGACACGGTTTATCCTTACTGGGAAGTCCGGGAGGATGATCAGTTCAAGTATCCCCATTACAGTGGCATTGAAACAGATCCGCCGGAGTGGACGCCCGGCGGCACCGGCAAGGTTGCCAGAGTGGTTTACCCGATTAAGTACAAAGACGGCACTGTTCGCTATTTCATTGGTGAGCGTGAGGATGTTCGAGTTAATCTGATGGCGCATATCAGCAACAATCTGTTGAACGAAACCTTCAATATCGCAGAGAGCCGCTATAAAGCTACGGTAGACCAAAAAAAGCAGATCGATGCCAGGAAAAAAGAGCTGCTGGCACTGGCTGACGGCAAGACCTTGGATGAGATCCTGGATATCCCTGAGCTGCAGCCCTACATCAGCCCGGCATGGGCGGGGGATGGCCGTGAGCGAATGATCGTACGCAAGATGCGCAACAACGTCATCAAACCCATTCCCAAGGATTTCGGCAATGCAATGCTGCTGGCGGCATACTCCAAGGCTGATGTGGAGCAGGACGAACGCCCGAATCCCCGTGAGATTACCACCATTGACATCCCAACCAGCGACTTCCATGAGGTCCAGACACCTCAGCCGAAAGCACTTACCCCGCAGCCGAAACCGGCTGTGTCCCAGCAGGCAAAGCCTGAGCCCGAGGCTCCCGGCACAGCTCCGTTCTGATAAGGGGGAATCGGCATGGACATCAAAGTATTGGCCACCGGCTCCACTGGCAACGCCTATATCGTTAGTGACGGCCACACAAAGCTGCTGCTGGAATGCGGCCTCCCATACCGCTGTTTGATGCAGGCCAGCGGATACAGCCTGCATGGTGTGGATGCCTGCTTAGTCACCCATGAGCATAACGATCACGCTCGCGCCATTCGGGATGTAATGGATCATGGTATCCCTGTTTATTGCTCCGAGGGTACTGCTATTCGCAAAGGTGTAGATGGATACCATTTGACCGGAATGCAGCGCACGCTGCACAATATGTTTCCGACGGAAATCGGCACCTTTACTGTGCTACCCTTTGACACCGATCACGACGCCGCAGAGCCGCTGGGCTTTATGATCTACAGTCAGGCTACCGGGGAGCGGCTGCTGTTCGCCACCGATACGGCCAGCCTGGACTATGATTTTCCGGGCCTTACGCACATCATGGTTGAGTGCAACAACATGGGCATCGCGGCTATGGGCGACACCAATGCCTTTTTGGCAGACCGAATTTTAATATCACACCTCAGCCTGGAAGAATGCCTGCGCTTTTTGCGTAGGCAGGATTTGAGTCAGGTTCAGGTGATTTATCTGATCCACATGAGCGCTGCACACGGAGATCCGGAAGCTATGCACAATGCGATAGCAGCAGCCACGGGCAAACGGATTATTGTGGCAGGGTATGAAGGGAGATATTGATATATGAACATTATTACCGTACAGTATGAATCTCGTAAAAAGCCCGGGGCTTTCGGCGGCAATGATTATACATACATTGCCGATCAAACGTATCAGGTGGGGGATGTGGTAGCGGCCCCCACTCGCTTCGGTACCAGCTTGGCGCTGGTAACGGCCATCAATATCGACGCAAAATCCATCCCCGAAAAGCTGCGCGGGGTATTGCTGCATATCACCGGAGATCCCATTCCGCAGCAGGTGGTTGCACCGGAGGCTCAACAGTATGATTTGTAATACAAAGACAGGGTGCCTGGTATCAGGCACCCTCATTAAAGACGCAGAATATAAAACTGTGGGCCAGAACGGCACCCCGCTGCTCAAAGTGTGTATCCGGTATGGCTATGAGCCCCCCGGGACTGAGGGTGGCCGTCGCAAAGGGAAACTGATGGATGTGGATATCTGGGGCAGTGATGCCGACAAACTCAATGGTGTGCTGGTCAAAGGTATGTCTGTATTGGCATCTGGTGAGCTCAAATCTTCGCAAGGCAATGATGGCAAAAGCTACTATGCTATCAATAGCTACGGGGAAATCTTTTTGTCTGCGAGCGCAATCATAGACTATATCGACAGACAGATGGATCAGGCTGTACGGCTAAATGCAGGTGCACCAGCGCGGCAGCAGCCCCAGAAATCTATTATCGATCCGAAAATCAACGAGTTTGCTGTTATTGATGACAGCGAAGATCTGCCGTTCTAAGGAGAGGAAGAACATGGAAAAAAGGTGTAAATTCAATTTGGTTCACAAGCAATTTGTTCTCATCCCTACCTTCGGGGTAACATGGCACTGCAGCGCTTTCAAGTTCCACGTATGTGCTATGTGGCTGTTCTGGGGGATTACTATTGGCTGCTGTAAGCAGAAGGTGGACGAATGACTATCAAACAGGGAGAGACTGTGTCCATGTATGTTGAGGTCACAGTGAAAGATGGCACGATGAGTGCTTTTGTGCAGTTAGGAAAAGCACTGAAAGATATAGACTCACAGTACCTTGGCGAGACGCCAGACAAGGTGTGTATTGTGACCCCGAAAGAGTACACCGGGAAAAACAGCGGCGAAAACAACTGAAAAAGGAGCGAAGCCGGTATGGCGAAGGATACCATTATACTGCACCTGGACTGGCAAGCCTTCTTGTCCCGGCTGAGCAACGAGCAATTGGGGCAATGGACACGGGCTGTACTGCATTATATGGATACCGGGGAAATCCCAACTATTACAGATCAGGCTGTCGATGTAGCGTTTTACGCAGCCGTCGAACGCATCAGCCGAGATCAGGCTGCATGGGACCGCAAATTGAGTGGATTAAAGCAGTACCAAAAGTCAGAATCCGCAGAACCACACCGTAAGCCTCCGTACGGTGCCCGTACGGGCGGTGTCCCTGTCCCTGTTCCTGTACCTGTACCTGATCCTGTATCATCATCTATCAATGATGATAGTACCGACTTTGCCGAGACGACGATGACATTAGCTGTTGAAAAATTATTAAAACGGTGCAAAGACGGTGGTATCAAAATTACCCCATTTGCGATAAGTCAGCTAATAGCAGCTGGCAAAAAAATGCCCATAGATCTGCTGGACGCCATCATAACCAACAGTGTGGCAAACGGGGCACGTAGTTGGGCGTATATCCAAAAAGCAATTGACAAAGCAGTTGCTCAAAAACTGCAATCAGCTCAGGAGTATGAAATCCAGCATCAGTATGATAAGGGCAATGTGGTGGATCGAGAAAGCCCCAGTGGCAATGATCACTTGCGGCGCAAAGGCCCACTAAAACTTAAACAGGAGGGATGATGGCAGTGACCTATCGAAATGCAGAGCATTACTATGATCCTACTGCTGGGATGGCCATTAGCCGTGTGGAATGCAGAGCAGAGGAGGATAAAACCATGAAAAAAATACTGGCAATTGATCCCGGTACATACGAATCGGGATGGGTCCTGGTGGAGCATGATGGTGCTGAGATCCGCCGTATCCTTGGCAAGGGCAAGACAGCAAATGAGGAGATTCTGCACCAACTGTATTATCGGGTGGGAGTCTGTGATGTCGTGGTGGAGATGGTGGCCAGCTATGGGATGCCGGTAGGCAAAGAAGTTTTTGATACTTGTGTATGGATTGGGCGCTTTTTGCAGGCAGCTGCTATTTTGCCAGAGCATACCGCGGAGCATCTGATCTACCGCAAGGACGAAAAATTGGACCTTTGCGGTACACTGAAAGCCAATGATGCAACGATCCATCAGGCACTGGTGGATCGATATGCATACGGCCAACCCAACAAGGGCAAAGGAACAAAAGCACATCCGGGCTTTTTCTACGGCATGAGCAAGGATGCTTGGGCGGCTATGGCGGTAGCTGTGACCTGGCTTGATAAGCGGAAGGAAGGGTAAGTGAAAATGGAACTGTGCGAACGCTGTGGCATTCGGCCGATTGCATTAGGGCGCAAAAAGTATTGCGAGCAGTGCGCCGCCGAAATAAAGGACATCAGGATGGAAGGCTTTAAGCGGGGAAGTTTTGACGCTGCCAGGGACAGGGTAAGGCAAGTCCTGCCGTGCAAGTATGTATGCGATAATCTGCATTGCCCGTGGGGTTGTAGCGGCAGAATCTGCGTGTGGCCTCGAGGAATGTGCCCTGATTCGCTGCACGGAAACCGAGGAGGACTGAAAAAAGAATGATTATACTGTTATCTTTCGCCATTGGGTTTTTCGTGGCGCTGCAACTTACCGGTCGGGCAATGAGCAATCTGGACTTAATCCCAACGCCAGAATATCTGTATAAGATAGTTTACAGCCAGGATTCTGCACACATTAAAGGATATCCCACGCAGGGGCTATATATCAAATGTGCCGGAGAATATCTGGCAGTGACAGAAATTGGGAAAAGCGTTTACGCAACGTTGCGGGAAGCAGCAAGCTCAATGCACCCTCGGAAAAAGTAGGAAGAAGGGAAGGGGACGAAAAAGGTGAAGAACTGGCTGGATATAGTGTCTATTGTTTTGCTGGCCCTGATCTTTGGCGGAATGATCATGATGGGACTGCTGAGGGGAATTGGGGAGGTGTAAAATAGATGTTGGCCAAAAAGTGTGATCGCTGTGGCGCACTGTACGAACATTATACCGGAAAATCTTCCGGATTTGCAGATAATGCAAATGCACTGATGCTGATGGATCGGGATCTGCAGGAAAAGTACAGGGAGAGGGAAACATTTGATCTTTGCCCGGGGTGCATGGAGCAACTGGAGGCTTTTTTGCATGGGGTGGACGCATGACATACGAAGAAAAAAAACGCTGGCTCTGGCGGTACCAAGATGCCCTGCGTATGGAGGAGGAGCTGGCACAGGAGATTGAGCAGTTGCAGGCTGAGGCAACCAGGATCACGCCACTCTTATCGGATGTCCCCGGCGGGGGCGGTGCTGTGGGTAACGCCAAACTGCCGAAGGCGGTGGAGCGGATCGTGGAGGCCCAGCAGCGCCTGCAATGCCAGATCAACTGCGCCCAGGCTGCGCGAACAGAGATAGTGGACGCAATCAATGGCTTGCGCAATGCCAGGGCTCGCGAGATCTTGCGCAGACGGTACTTGTTGGGTCAGCGCTGGGAGCAGATTGCTTGTGCAATGCATATGGATTATAGCTGGCTGATGCGATTGCACAAGCAAATTGTCAAGGATCTGAATATTACGCACTAAAAAGCACTATTGCAACTGTGCTATAGTGTAGACAGCAGATCAGAGCAAAAGGCCTATCGATTTTGGCAGGTTTGAGTTGTGCTTGCTGGGGCTCCCATTTTGCCCTAGGGGATAAAAGCAAAAAGCCGCATTGCCTGGGGATTTTATGGCGCAAAGCTGAGGACTTGTTCCTCGGCTTTTTTGTTGCAAAGTTTCGAGTGCCGGCGTCTCCTATGCCGGCGAGTGGGTATGGAAATTTTAAAAAAAGAGAGGTGGTGAGCAGTGACCGATAAACAGGAGCGCTTTTGTCAAGAATACATGGTGGACTTGAATGCGACACAGGCGGCGATCCGAGCCGGATACAGCGAAAAAACTGCCGAAAGCATCGGGTATCAGCTGCTACAGAAAACTACAGTTTCGAAAAGGATTGCGCAGCTGCAGGCGGCCCAGAGCCGGCGTACTGGAATCAATGCAGATCGGGTGCTGCGGGAGCTGGCAAAGGTGGCTTTTGTGGACATTGGAGATGTGGTGGATGATACCGGCGCACTGCGGCAGGATATCACTCCGGAGGACCGTGCGGCCGTCGCCTCGATAAAGATCAAAAATTCGGAAACGGACAGCGGGACCAGCGCGGAACGGGAAGTGAAGCTGTACGATAAACTGCGCGCCCTGGATCTGATTGGCCGTCACCTTGGTATATTCCAGGATAAGCTGGAGATTACGCCCAACACCGGTCAGCTGGCGTCCATTCTGAAGCAGCTGGAGGACAAGAAGCATGGCTGAGTTGATTCTGAGCGAGAAGTATAAGGCATTCCTGCGGTGCGCTGCGCCGGTGGAATTTCTGGAAGGAACCACGGCAGCGGGTAAAACCACCGTTGGGCTATTTAAATTTATGTTGCAGGTGGCGGACAGCCCCAAACGGTTGCACGTTCTGTCCGGCCTGGATCAGGGCACCATCGAAAAAAACATCATCACCAAGGAGCTGGGCATCCTGGATGACTTCGGGGATCTGGTGCAATACTGGCCCGGCGGGCAGGCAAAGGACCGGATGGCGCATCTGGTGTTCCATACGCCCGGCGGTGTGAAGAAGATCTATGTGCTGGGCTATGCGGACAAGGCCCGCTGGAAAAAAGCCCTGGGCGGCCAGTATGGCTGCTTGTACATTGATGAGCTCAACATTGCAGACATCGATTTTGTGCGAGAATCTGCCATGCGCTGCGATTATCTGTTGGGCACACTGAACCCGGACGATCCATCCCTGCCGGTGTACGAAGAGTTCATTAACCACGCTCGGCCACTGCCGGAATGGACGGCAGACACCCCGGCGGAAATATTGAAGGAACTGAACCAGGAACCCAAGCAAGGATGGGTTCACTGGTTCTTTTCGTTTGAGCACAATGCCGGGTTGCCGGCTGAGAAAGTTCGGCAAATTATCAGCATGGTGCCGCCCGGCACTAAGCTGTACAAAAATAAGATACAAGGCCTGCGTGGTCGAGCTACGGGCCTGGTGTTCCATCTGACGGATACACATCTGATAGGTGCGGCAGTGCTGCGGGAATGGCTGACACCGGAACACAAGCCGAAGCCCTTGCACTGGGTGCAGCTGTCCTGCGGTGTGGATACGTCCTACAGCCAAAAGACAGAGGATACCTTTGCTTTTGCATTTACAGGGATTCTGAACGACCGGCGCAAGGTAACCTTGGCAGTGGAGGTCCACTCCAACAAAGAGCGGGCAGCTAAACACCTGCCGCCGATTGCACCAAGTGATATACCGGCACTTCTGGTGGATTTTTTGGAGCGTCAGCGTAGTGCATGGGGCTTTGCCCGGGTGATTTATATCGATAGTGCCGACCAGGCGACGATTACCGAGTGCCAAAAGTACAAGAGGCAGCACGGATGCATTTATGAGTTTGAACCGGCGTGGAAGAAGATGCCCATCATTGATCGCATCCATTTGGAAACCGGCTGGCTGCATAATGGCCAGCATTTGATTGTGAGGGAAAGTTGTCAACCCATGATCGCTGAATACAACACATACAGCTGGAAAGAGGACAAGGACAACGAGCCAGAAGACAGAAACGATCATACCATTAACGCGGAACAGTATAGCTGGCTCCCGTATAAAGAGAAAATCGGAGAGATACAAAAATGAGATTTATGGAAAGGGTGAAAAACATGGTGCGAAGCTGGCTCGAAATTCAGCCGGCACCCGGACGGGGAATCACGATTCAGGAGCCGGTCAGCCACGAAACAAGCGTTATGCGCAATAGAATTTGGTATCGTGGCGATGCCAGCGAAATAGACCAGCTGTTCAAGGCGCTGGGAGAAGATGCCGTGGGGCAGGCCCGTTTTTGGGCTGCGGCGCCGAGCAATGAGAGCATCCGCAAAGCACATAGTGGTTTGCCCGGTATTATGGCGGACACATTGGCGGGTGTGGTCAAGGCCGATCTGGATGATCTGGACTTTGGAAAAGAAAAAGAAGATCTGGACGCTGCCCACCGCTGGGAGGAAATTGCCGAAGATAACGCTTTTCCTGATTTGGTGGGGCAGGCCGTGGTGGATACGCTGGTTACAGGAGACGGTGCTTTCAAGGTCAGTCTGGACCCCGAAATCAGTGCCGGGCCGATTTTGGAATTCTGGCCGGCGGATCGGGTCCACTACCAGTACCGGCACGGCCGCATTTGCGAGATCTGTTTTTTGACGCCTATGGGTGACAGACGTACCCTGGAAGAAATCTATCGCCCCGGCGAAGTGTCGTATCGGTTGATGGACGGAGAAAAAGAAATCCCTCTGGCAGCGGAACCGGAATGCGCCAATTTTACCCCCGTACAGTTTGATGAGGATATCATGCTGGCCGTACCCTTGCGGTTCTGGAAGTCTGGCAAATGGGCAGGTCGTGGCCGCAGCATCTACGACAACAAGACAGATGCTTTTGATGCTCACGACGAAATCATCAGCCAGTGGATGGACGCTGTGCGAGCTGGACGTGTACAGAAGTACATCCCGGAGAATCTGATTCCCCGGGATATGGAGACCGGCGCACTGAGGATGCCCAGCGCCTTCGGCTCCAATTTCATCTCCATTGCCGGCAGCGCAAAGGAAAATGCCGAGGATAAAATCGAAACGATACAGCCTGACATCAAATATGAAGCCTTTGTGGCCAGCTATACGGCCACTTTGGATATGTGCCTGCAGGGCATTATGAGCCCGGCCACGTTGGGTATTGATGTGGGCAAAATGGCCAGTGCGGACGCCCAGCGTGAGAAAAAAGACATCACCGGAATGACCCGTAATGCAATCACAAACGCGCTGGAAAAGGCGCTGCCCAAGCTGGCGCGAGTGGCACTATCCGCACAGGATATCCTGGGAAATCGCCAACCTGGCCAGTATGAACCCACAGTTTCTTTTGGAGAATACGGCGCCCCGGACTTTGACAGCCGGGTCAGGACGATTTCGGGGGCAGCAACCAGCGGGATCATGAGCATAGAAGCGCAGGTAGAAGAGCTGTGGGGCGGCAGCAAAGACGATGAATGGAAGGCTGCAGAGGTACAGCGCATCCAATGGGAGCGGGGCATTGAACCGATGGAGGAGCCCAGCGTCGGCGGTGAGCCTGTATGACGGCCCGTGAAATCGCAGATTTGTTCTTTCAGCTGGAATTGGGGCTGATTGCTTCCCTAAAACGGAACCTTTCCCGGCATAAAGCCTGGGAAAAAGAAGAAGGCTTTGACTGGGAGGCCTGGCAGTCCGCTAAGCTGCGGGATATTCGCCGCTTCCAAAAGGAAAACCAAAAAGAAGTGGCAAAGTATGCGCCTGCCATCGACCAGGAGATACGACAGCTAATCGAGGAGCAATATCAGGAAGGCGGCGCAGAAGGTTTTTTCAACATGAACGACCGCCGGGTGAATGCATTACTGGATGAGATGCAAACCGCCCAGAAACAGGTGGAAAAGGCCGCTTTGCGGTATATGGATGATGTGTACCGCAAGACAATTCGTACAGCAGCGTTAGGTATGGCCACTGGATCTATGACGCTGCAGCAGGCCACCGATGCGGCTACGAAAGATTTTTTAGCCGCCGGTATCAATTGTGTGCAGTATAAAAACGGGCGCCGCGTCAACATTGCCAGTTATGCAGAGATGGCACTACGCACCGCAGCCACGCGCGCCACCCTGATGGGCGAAGCAAAGCTGCGGGAGTCTATGGATATCGATACAGTGCTGGTAAGCCAGTACGGGGCTTGCAGCGAAACCTGCCTGCCCTGGCAAGGGCTGGTGTACATCGATGATGTGTGGCAGGACTATGATGGTCCGCATACACCCGGCGGGACCTATGGTGTGAGCCGTAACGGCCGCCAGTATCCGCTTTTGTCGGTGGCGGTGAAAAATGGGCTGTTCCATCCAAACTGCCGGCACACCCTGACCACTTGGATGGAAGGTATCAGTACCCGGCCGGAGCCAATGGATAAGGCGCAGATCGAGCGTACATCCAGACTGGAAAAACAGCAGCGCGCCATGGAGCGTAATGTGCGAAAGCTGAAGCGTCTGGTAGCCGGTACCCAGGATGCAGAGCAGGCGGAAATCTACCGCAAAGAGGTACGCACCGCCCAGAAAAAGCTGAAAGCCTTTGTGGATGAAAACGGCGATGCGCTGCGCCGAGACTACTGGCGGGAAAGGTACGATGGGTTGCCCTTGCAGCAGGAACGGACGTGGGTGGCAGGATACCATGTGAAGGAACCCCTCATAGAAGATCATGGATACCCTAATTCGCAATCACATATACTAAATCAGAAAGACCGAGGGAAGAAAGTATTCATCACAGATATTGCCATAGACAAGGTGCACAAGGTTATATTTAATGGGGTAAGCGATGAAATTGCAAACCAGGTACAGCAAGCCCACAAGAAATTGCTGCGCTTTGCAAAGGAACAAAATGACAGTAATGAGGTGTCTTGCTTTTTAGATCTCACAAATGGTATGCAATCAGAATTTGTGAAAGGGGACCAAACATCAATAGATTTTGAGGCGAGCGCAGAATGTTACCACTGGATCAGAACGAAACCCGAAAAGAGTCTGATGCTGCTTCATAATCATCCGGGACAAAGCTATTTTTCTGACAGGGATATTGCTACATTTTTGTTGAATCAATCCATTGGAGCGATGTCTATTGTTACAAATCAGGGTAAAGTTTGGGTCATATCAAAAGGAAACAAGTATAACCCCAAAGCTGCATATGATGAATTCTATCTTTGTTTGAAACAGTTCTTGTCCAATCCAGACGAAGGAATTGACAGCTTTTTGAAAAAAGAGTATATTCATGGTATTGAAAGGAGCTGATTTCCAATGCTATTAGATGGTCCTCCTATGACAAAGGATGAACGTCAACAATTGATGGATGCTTTGCGAGAAGGGTATTCAGTTCCGGCAGGTCAACCAGAAGAAGAAGTGGAAAAATCTTGGGTAGAGTATAAAAAGCAACATAATCTGTAACAAAATATATATTTCTAGCTCACCGCCCACCCGGGTGGCGGGCTATTTTTATATCTATTTTTAGAAAGGATGTGAGGGAATGTTTGGTTTTGTCTCCAAGAAAAGGCTGCTCCGCGAGATGGAGAGCCTGAAGGAAAGCGGCCGCAAAGAGAACAATGCAGTCCGCTACCCGCCCCAGGACGAAAAGCAGGAGCGCATGAATCTGGTGCTGCAGGGCTATGAAGAAGGCCACGACAACTTTTACAACAGCCTGTACTCCCGCCTGATCAGGAAGTAGCATCCCATCAACTCCTGAGAGGAGGTGATCCGCATATCTCCCGGCGCGGGGTGAAGCGCAAATCGTTAAAAATCAAAAAAGCGGCTTTTGAGCCGTAATTTTCGAAAAACAAACGAAAATGCAAATTAACAATCGCTTTTTATGATTATAAGCACGATAAATCCGATGATGAAGCAGCCGCAAGGCTGCTTTTTTCATACATATTTTACCCCAAAGGGGAGAAAGGAACGGAAACATGAAGAAGAAACAGGACGAAAAAGCAAAGCAGAAGAATCCTGTGGAAGCACAGGAATCCCCGGCG
>RCNI01001524.1_pt1 | contig 14142 bp, 14 predicted proteins | sample 2041151 | NCBI WGS metagenome assembly RCNI01 (sample SAMN09708214, study PRJNA481090) | feces metagenome | isolation source: feces | place: Antarctica: Albino Rookery | reverse complement strand
AACTTTTGAATTATTTAATTAGGATGCAGATTATATATTACTCTAATATATTAAAATATTATACCTGTTTTCAATTCTTATTTGATTATTTAGTAGAGTTATGATATTATTTTAATCTTAATTAAATAATTGAGGTAAGAAATGAATAACTGGATGACGTATGCGGCATTTATATTATATTTTTTAATATTAATATTTATGGGTATCCATTTCTATTTTAAATCAAGAAAATTAGAGGATTATCTTCTCGGCGGCAGAGGTATGGGCAGCTGGGTAACTGCATTATCAGCACAGGCAAGTGATATGAGCGGGTGGTTGTTAATGGGGCTTCCTGGTGCTATTTATTTAGCTGGAATGGGTAAAATATGGATAGCTGTAGGGCTTATTACAGGGACGCTGCTTAATTGGTTATTTGTTGCTGCAAGGCTTAGGCTTTATACCGGCGAAACAGGTTCTATGACTATATCATCCTTTTTAGGTAGACGGTTTAAAGACCCTACTAATGCACTTCGTTTAATTTCTTCAATTATTACATTACTATTTTTTACAGTTTATGCAGCTTCCGGCTTAGCAGGGGCAGGCAAGCTGTTTGAATCTATGTTTAATATTGATTATACCACTGCTGTTGTAATAGGTATGGCAGTTATGATATTTTATACACTTTTAGGTGGTTTTTTAGCGGTATGCTGGACAGACCTTTTTCAAGCAATTCTTATGGTATTTGCTATTGTGGTGCTGCCTTTTATTGCTTATAAAAATATAGACCCTTCTCAAATGGCACATGCTTTTGAAGTGAAAGCTAACGTATTCAGCTTAATGCCTGAAGGGACGTTTTTTTTAGCAGCACTTTCTATAATATCAAGTATAGCATGGGGGCTTGGGTATTTTGGGCAGCCCCATATTCTTGTTAGATTTATGAGTGTAAAATCAATTAAACTTTTACCACGTTCCATAACTATTGCTATGATATGGGTAGTTATTTCCCTTGCAGGTGCTGTAATTATAGGGCTTTTAGGCATACCATTATATGATCATCTGCCAAAAGGTGATGAAGAAAAAATATTAATATTTATGATACGTGATTTTGTATCGCCTTATTTTATAGGTGTGCTGTTAGCAGCAATTTTAGCAGCAATTATGTCTACTATATCATCTCAACTTCTAGTGTGTTCTTCCACATTAACAGAAGATATATATGCAAATATAATCAGACCAAAAGCAGGCAGTAAAGAACTTTTACTTATCAGCAGAATATTTGTATTATTTATTTCTATAATTGCATTAATTTTATCTCTTGATAAATCAAGCAATATATTTAACCTTGTAAAATTTGCATGGGGCGGTTTTGGTGCAGCATTCGGCCCTGTTATTATTATGGCTTTATACTCTAAAAAAAGCACGTGGTATTCTGCCCTTGCAGGTATGGTTGCAGGCACACTTGTTATGCTAACATGGTATTTTTCAGGTATGAATAAATATGTAGATGAAATAGTGCCAGGCTTTTTTGCCAACCTTTTAATAATGTTTATTATTAATAAAGTAAGACCAAATACAGATGAAAAAATATCAGAAGAATTTACAAGAGTAAAAGGCTATTTAAAAGCAGGCTACACTCCCCCAAGTAAAGACAGTGATACAGGCTGCTGCTAATATGATTTAAAAACAGGGGATATATTTTACATATATTATACGTATATTATAAGCCCCCCTTTTTTTAATATAAATTAATAAATACATTTAAGATAATATGCTTTTCTACATTTATTCTGCCTATGTTTTTTATATAAAATATATACCCTGAATTTATGATAATCAGGAATTTTTAAAACTAGCTTTATAAATAGATTTATATAATATGCTTTTCTACGTTTATTCTGTTTATGATTTTTATATAAAGTATATATACCCTAACTTCATGAAAATTAGTAAATTCTAAAGCTAAATTAATAAATATATTCTTATAACGTAATATACTTTTTTATATATACCCATATTTATGATTTCTATTAAGTATCTATATCATAAATTTAGGATAACCAAGTTTTATTTAATTCAATACAATAAAAGCTCTTAATACATCACAATTATATTAATGGGATTTAAAATAAAGAGTTTGTTTATGTTTATTATCTGTGCAGTGAGATATACATTCTCCACAGTTATTACATGCAGAGGAAAGGCCGTCTTTTTTAGGGTCAAGCACCATAGGGCATACTTTTTCACACACACCGCACTGGGAACAATCACCTGAATATTCCACATGCATACCATATTTTGACTGCACAAGGCTTAAACATGTTCCTGTAGGGCAGATATATCTGCACCATATTCTATAGCCTGCAAAAAAATCAACAAGCAGTATAACCGGCAGTAAAATACCTTCTGCAGTTATATAAAAATATTTAATTAAAAGCACAGCCTGAGAGCTTAGTATTGATGGGGGCGAGATTAAATACATTACAGGTATTCCTAAAATTCCTGCAATGATAAGCCCTAAAGTAAACACACTAAGCCTTGATATATTTGCTTTTTCATGGATTTCTTTTTTGTATGCAGGTTTATTTGATTTTATTTTTAATTTTTTCTTTAAAACATCAAATCCGTCAAGTATAAGGTAATAAGGGCATGCCCAGCTGCACCACACTCTGCCAAATAATATGGCAATTAAAACAGGTATTAAAACAGATACAAGCATAAAAGGTATAAAATGGTGGGATAAAAAGAATGCCTGTAAAACTGCTACCGGGTCTGAAATAGAAAGTCCCCCTGCATCTAAGGATATATATGTGCCTTTTATAAAATATATTTCAAAAATATTTAATACAGGCACAATAAAAAGGGGTGCTAAAAAAATAAATTGTATAACTTTTCTTAATTTCTGCATATTATTTTACCCCTATTCGTTTAAGATAATTATAATATCCGGCAGTTTCAGCATCCGGCATATCTTTTGGTATAATATGGATTGATTTTTCTGGTTTTACAGGACATCTTTCCACACAAAGCCCGCACCCTGTGCAGCTGCCTGTAATAGTGGGTATCATGCCGTCTTTTAATATTATGGCTTCATCTTTTAAAGGGCATGTATTATAACAGGAGTTGCATACAGCTGCGTTACCTGTAAGAGATATTTCACCTGAAATCATTTTAACGTATAAATGGTTCATACAGGTATCTTCGTTTATTCTTGCTATACCTATATTAACCTGCTGCATTTCCATAACGTTTTTATCAATTGCACCTGTAGGGCATACGCTTGTGCATTTCATACAAAGATGACAGCCTGCTTTTTCAGGATAAATATAAGGTGTTCCGATTTCGCCGTGTAGTGTATGGCTTGACCTTCTAAGCACTCTAAAAGGGCATGCTTCTACACATCTTGCACACCTGATACACAGTTTCATAAACAGTTTTTCATCAACTGAACCAGGGGGCCTCATTCTGTTAATTTTATACGTGCTTTCCACAGGAAAACTGTTTAAAGCATTTTTTATATTATCCAGCAGACTCATAATAATTTTTTTCTAGTAAATGGTTTTGTAACATCAAAATCAGGCACTATACCACCCTGTAACACTTTTTCCACTTCTTCCCCGAAATGAAAAGCATGGAAGGCAAGCCCTGTAATAAAACTTTCACTACGCAGTTCTTTTTCAATATCTTCTAAATCTTTATTATTTTCTGCTTCTATGGTAATTACCATTTGACCGTTTTCAATATCTTTTCCCTGTTCGTCTATATTTTTATATTTTTTTAGAAGTTTTTCCACATGGTCATATTTTTTATGGTCAAAATAAAGCACACATGCTGCAATAATCATAAATCACCTTTTTATAATCAATTGTAGAAAAACAGCCTGCTGGAAAATAAACTGCTTAATCCAGCAGGTGTTTAGTAATATGGGTGGTTTAACTAAATGTTGGGCTGTCAAGCTCAGATTTAGTAACTACGAATTTATCATCAACTTTTAAAGGTCCGCTGACTTTTTCTATTTTTACAGCAGATACTTTATAATCAGGTTCACCTGACACATTATCTACCACATCGTTACAAATAAAGTTTACCATACGGTCGCCTTTTTGGTCGTGCATTGGCACAAAGCATACTCCTTCTAGAGTCATATTAACGATTTTAACAGGCAGAATATTTACACCCCGGCGGCTTGTAACTTTTACCATATCTCCAACAGATACACCTAATTTTTTTGCATCGTTTACATGGATTTCAATATAAGAATTAGGGTGTGCAAAAGCTGTTTCAGGTATACGCATAGTCATAGTTCCTGTATGCCATTGTTCTATAACACGGCCTGTTGTCATAAGGAACGGATATGCTTTAGAGATTTTTTCACTTTCTTTCGGTTCTGCATCTCTCATAAACACATTAGCTTTACCGTCAGGGCGACCATAGAAAAACATATCTGCATCTTTTGGAATATTAAACCCGTATTTTTTAGGGTCATCAAATATAGGGTCCATTCCTTTAACGTATCTTTTATATGTTCCTGGGTGGTTTACATCAGGGCATGGCCACTGAATACCTGTTTTAGATTCTTTTAAACGTTTATAAGTAGCACCTGCTAAAGTTTTTTCACTATTAGCTGTGCATCCTGTATAATCTGCCCATGCCATTTCAGACATTTTTGTAACATCTTCTTCGTTACACCATGAAATATATTTTTCAAGCCCCATACGTTTTGCTATCTGGCAGGCTATCCAAATATCTGCTTTTGTGCCTTTTAATGGTTCTATTGCTTTTTGTGTTAAGAAGCTTCTTCTTTCAGAACAGCCATATACGCCGCCTTTTTCGTATAAAAAGGATGCAGGCAGCACAACTTGAGCAAGCTGTGCTGTTCTTGTAGGGAAAATATCAATAACGACTGTAAAAGCGTTTTTAATATTAGGAATATATTTATTTAAATTAGGCAGAGATTGTGCCGGGTTAGTAGTGGATATAATCACAGCTTTTACAGGTTTAGTATTATCTTTTTCGCTGCCTAAATTAGCAAAAAGTTTAACAGCAGGAAAACCAGGTTTTGGGTTAATTGCTTTCGACGGATTTATACAGTAATCAGATACTTTCCAATATTTTTCCACGTGTTTACGCCATGGTTCTACAGTAACAGGTTTACATCCTGGTAAAAGGTGGGAAAGAGAGCCTGTTTCTCTAACACCGCCGCAGGCATTAGGCTGGCCTGTTAATGAAAAAGAATCGGCACCTGGTTTACCTAAATTACCTGTAATAATATGCAGGTTATGGATTAAGTTGTTAGCCCATACACCGTTGGAACGCTGGTTTAAGCCCATACACCAAAGGGATAAGGATGCTTTACTTGATGCAAACCATTCTGCAGCAGTTTTAATACTTGCAGCAGGGCAGCCTGTAACTTTTTCTACGTATTCAGGAGTATATTTATCAATAAATTTAACGTAATCTTCAAAAGAAAATGCTTTAGAGCCGTCCCCTTGAGTAAAGCGAGCATGTTTTTCAATAAATTCTTGATTATGCCAGTCATTTTTTATAATTTCTCTTGCCATACCATTAAATATTGCAAGGTCTGTTCCTGGAAGACAAGGCATCCATAAGTCTGCAATATTAGAAGTAACAGTTTTTCGTGGTTCGCACACAATAACTTTTACATCAGGGTTGTTTTTTTTGTAATGGGCAAGCCGCATAAATAATACAGGGTGAGCTTCTGATGTATTAGAACCAACAATAAAAATACATTTTGCTTTTTCTATATCTTCATATGCACCGCCTGGTTCATCTGACCCGAAAGTAGAAATATAGCCTGCAACAGCTGATGCCATACATAATCTAGGGTTACCGTCCATCATATTAGACCCAAATCCGCCTTTCCATATTTTATTAAATGTATAGCTTTCTTCTGTAGTGCACTGGCCTGAGCCGTAATATGCTACAGAATCATAACCAAATTTTTTATGGTATTCTTTAAATTTTTTCTCTATTAAAGTAAGTGCTTCATCCCATGATGCAGGCTGTAATTTCCCGTTTTTTCTAATAAGGGGAGTAGTAAGCCTGTCCGGGTGGTAAGCAACTTTCCAAATATTCATACCTTTAATACATAAGGCACCGTTCAGGTTAGTTTTAGAGTCCACATTACCTTTAATAGTAACCATTTTCCCGTCTTTTACACCAATATATATACTACAGCCTGTTCCGCACATTCTGCATACACCTTTTACCCATTTATCTACTACTATAGAACCTGTAATATCTGTATTATCGTTTGTGCTTTGCACAGCATCTATATTATCTTTCTTTTTACATCCAAGATTAATACCTGCAGCTGCAGCTGCACTTGCTGCAAGTGTAGTTTTTATTAAATTTCTTCTTGAAATATCCATAACTATAACCCCCTGTTATTTTTTATGCACTTTTTTACTGTTTTTTTGCGGTGTAAAACTGTGTGCATTATGACAGCTTGAACATACTAAACTATCCGGCTGTGGTTTATTAACTTTTGCGTTAATAACGGCAGAAGCCGGGTGGCATGCTAAACATTTATTTACATTTGATTTAGGTTTGAATGTGGTTTCTTCCCCGTGGCATGCAACGCATTTTACGTTATTTAAGCCGTGTAAAGAATTAATCCATTGTATATGTGCGCCTGGGTCTGCTGCCATATCACTTGTGCTGCCGTCTGCATGACAATAAAGACAATCTTTACCCTGCATTTCAACAGGGTGGGTTGATTCTGTTTCCTGTGCAGAAGCATAAGAAAAAGTAACAAGTAGTATTATGAATAAAGATATAATATTCCTTTTCATATTATCCTCCAAATAATTGCTTATACTTTTAATATACCATAATCTAAGGAAATAAGTATGTTAATTTTGTATTATGTAGAAAAATTATGTAAAGAATAATCTTTACAACTTTAACAACACATTTACTTTATTGCATATATGATAATTTTATACAGTGCATATCTTTATGAGGAGGCTAATCTATGAAAAAAGTGCTGAATTTATTTTTAATAAGTTCATTAATTTTTACTTTTATTTTTGCTGCAGGCTGTAATAAAACAGAAAACAGCAGTGCAAAACCTATGGAAGTAAAAGTTATGGACAGGGCAGCAGTTGCTGCAACTAAAGCTGATTTTACTCTTGCTAATAAAATGAAAGCAGAGAAACAAGGTGCCACAGACAAAGCAAAATGTTTTGAATGTCATGATACAGTTGGGGAACTTCATACAAGAGGCGCCCATAAGGATGTAGACTGCACATTCTGCCACGATATTAAACCAGAACATTTAGAAGCACCTTCTCCTGAAAACAGACCATTTGTTCATATGGAATGGCAGGCATGCGGTCAATGTCATGATGACCAGATGCATTCTTTTTTAGATACAGGCAAACACAGACCTGCACGTTTTGAAAAATCTAACTTAAACGGTAGATCACCAAACCCTGCATGGGATAAATTAATGTCCCCTTATGGGTTTACAAAAGAACACGCATCAACAAGATCACACTCTTTAATGCTTATTGACCAGTTTATAGTAGACAGAGCTTTCGGCGGTCAATTCCAACCAAAAGCAGGCTGGAACTATATTTTTCAATCAGGCCCTGCATGGGATGTATTAGAAGATGCAGCAGGTGATAATCAAACTGATTTTAAAGATTTACCACAGACAGCAAGGGCAGTAAACCCTGTATGTATGAACTGTAAAACTATGGACCATATGTTAGGCTGGGCTTATCTTGGGGAAAATGTAGAAGGCACTACATGGAGCAGACAGTCAAAACCAGTTGAAATGGCAAAAGAAATGAACCATGCTTTAAACTGCTTTTTCTGCCATGACCCCCACTCAGCAGAGCCACGTATTGTTCGTGATGCTTTAATAGAAGCTATGACTAGTGATAAAGATTATGCAAAAAATAACCTTTTCCAAAGCGATCCAAACCATGTGAAATTTGAAGTATTAGAAATGGGGCAGAGAGGTTTTGTCCGCAAAATTGCTATATTAGATAAAGAAGACCCACGCCGCCGCACACTACAGTGTGCACAATGCCACGTTGAATATAACTGTGGTGCAGGGACAGACCTGCAGACAGGGCAGAAAGTTAAAATGGACGACCCTAGAACTAACCATTTCCCATTAAAAAATGCCCTTGATTTATACGACCATTATTTTGTAAATCTGCATTTTGCTGACTTTAAAAATAAATTTTCAGGTGCACAGTTATGGAAAGCACAGCACCCTGAATTTGAAACATACTATAATTCTAAACACGATAAAGCAGGTGTATCTTGTGTTCAGTGCCATATGGAAGTAGTGGAAAAAGACGGCAAATTAGATTATACTTCTCACTTTGTTCAATCTCCTAGATATATTTTAGGTAACACATGTTTAACTGCTGACTGCCACGGCACAGGTGCAGAAAACAGTAAAAACTGGGCAGGTAAAGATAAAACATACGTTCAAGCATCTACTAACTGGACAGAAGAAGATGCAAAATATTCTATTGATAGTATAAAAGCATATACAACAGGTAAAATGAGAAAAGCAGAGTTCTGGCTTGTGGAATTAATAGATATTATATCAGAAGCAGAACGTATGGGTATTGATAAAAAAATAGTAGATGAGGCAAGAGATTACCACTCTAAAGCCCACATTTTATGGGAATACTGGACAGCAGAAAACTCTGACGGATTCCATAACCCAGAGCTTGCAAGAGAATCATTAACCAACTCTATTACAATATCAATGAAAGGTTATGATTTACTTGATAAAGCAATAAAAGAAAAAATAAATAAAAAATAATCCTTTTAAGTTACCCTTGAGTATGATATATATACTCAAGGGTAATTAATATTACCCATAATTATTTGGATAATTTATGAAAAAACTTACTAATATAATTGGTTCTGCCAAATTCGCTTTTATAGTTACATTACTTATAATTCTTTTATCTTTTTTAGGAAGTATAATTACAGAAAAGGTTATTTTAAATTTAGAAACAAGCTTTCTTTTATCTAAAATTTTCAATACAGAAACCCATGAATTACTTCATTTTGCAGAAAAAACAGGGCTTTTAAATATATATACCACCCCTTTATTTATTTTACTGCTTTTTCTTTTTACATTAAGTATAATCATATGCACAATCCGTCTTTTTCCATTTGCTAAAAAGGGTTTTGGGTTTATTCCAGAAGAAAATTTTGAAAATAAAAGAGATACAAAATATGAAACAAATGATTTTATTGATTTTTTTAATAAAAACGGCTGGACTGTATCACGATGTGCTGATAACTTAGAGCTTGTAAAAGCAGAACAGCATAAAGCAGGTAAATCAGGGGTTATTATTACCCATTTAGGTATTATATTAATTATGGCAGGTGCAATATTCGGGTATATTTTTGGTTATAACGAAATGCTTATTTTATATGAAAACCAAAAGGCAGCTGGTGTTTTCAGCGAGAAAAAAGAGTTTATACCTTTTGAGTTTGATATAAAACTAAACAGTTTTAACGTAGAATTTTATGACGGACTTCCCACAGCTAAAGCCTTTTTAAGCAACGTTACAGTTTTAAAAAACGGTGTGGAAGAAAAAAATGCAGTAATTAATACAAACCACCCGTTAAAATATAATAATATAGTTTTTTATCAGTCAAAATACGGCTATATGCCTCATGATAATATGGATATTGTGCTTGAAATTACAAAAGATAATAAAACAATAGATAGATCTGCTAAATATAAAAAAGTATTTGAGCATAATGGTTATAATTTTCAGGTATATAACTTTTTCTTTAATTATTCCTATGATTTAAATACAGGAAAACCTTTTGATAACCATGATGAAACATACCATTTGCAGAATCCTGCTATATATGTAAAAGTATATAATAAAAATAATAAATTTATAACAGGGGGCTGGCTTTTATTAAAGGTATCAGAACCTACATATATACCTGCATTAAATATGTCATTAAAATTTAAAAATTTAGAAAATATAACGTATTCTGCCCTTTCTGTAAAATATAATCCTGGTATATATATTGTGTATCTAGGGGGGCTTTTGCTAAGTTTTGGTGTAATATTTATTTATTTTCTAAATTATACAGCAGTAATATTTAAAGTGGAAAATGGTATAATAAAATACAGCATATTTTCTCAGAGAAAATATCCCCTTGTAAACCCTTACAAAATATTTATTAAGTTTTTAGATAAGGAGCAGTAATATGTATACGCCTACGGTGTTATTAGAAATAAGCGATAAAATGTCATTATTTGCAAGCCTTTTATATCTTCTTGCTATGGTGTTTTATATATTTTATATTGTTTTTAAAAATAAAATAATAAGTTATGCTGCTACTTTTACAGGCTGGACTGCTTTTATTCTTCATATTATATCCTTTATTACAAGATGGATAGAGTTTAATAAATACACAGAAGAAAGTGTATTTATGTCCCTTCCTGTTACAAATTTATATGAATCACTTATATTTTTCTCTATGCTTTTAGCAGGAATCTATCTAGTGCTTGAAATAAAAACAAAAAATAGATCTTTAGGTGCATTTGCATTTGCTCTTGCAGGCACAGTATCTCTTTTTGTTAATGCCATAGGGTTATCATCCAATTTAAACCCCCTAGTGCCTGCCCTAAAAAGTAACTGGCTTTTAGCTCACGTATCATTAAGTTTTACAGGGTATGTATGTTTTGCAGTATCAGGTATAACAGCACTTTTATATTTAATAATTACAGTAGATAATAAACGCAGTTTTCCATATATTTTATATACGTTTGTATTAAGCCTTTTTACATCACTTATTATATCTTTATCCTTTAACCATTTTATAAAAGATATTGATTTCTTATATATTTATATGCCGCTGTTTATACTATTTTTCCTGCTTTTTTATATATTTGGCGAAAGAATTAAACATTTATTTTCATATATTAGTTATAGTGCAGAAAGTATAGAATCTATAACTTATAAATTTAGTGCAGCAGGTTTTGCGATTTTTACCATAGGCGGCATTGTTTTTGGTGCTGTATGGGCTGAAAAATCATGGGGCAGATATTGGAGCTGGGATCCGAAAGAAACATGGTCCTTTATAACCTGGGTAGTCTATGGTATTTATCTTCACGGCAGGCTTTCAGGCAGGTGGACAAAAAATACTGCTGCTTGTATTGCTTTAATAGGGTTTTTAATTACTGTTTTTACATATTTAGGTGTAAATATTTTACTTTCAGGGCTGCATAGTTACGGCAGTTTAGGTTAAATAATTATATCATCTTTTAAAAGAGTTATTTCTTTACCTTGTATTTTAATATATCCGTCATTTTGTAGTTTTGTAAAAATACGTGATATGGTTTCAGGTGCTGCACCTAAAAGCATGGCAAGTTCTCTTTTCGGCACAGGCAGTTTTATAACAGGGCTGCCTTTTTTTATACTTATGGATTTTAAATATTTCATTAACCTTTTAGTTGTATCGCTTGAAGATAAGTCATTAATCATATCAACAAGATATTTTAACTGATGACTCATAGTAACAAAAAGCTGTAATACGAAGTTTTGGTTTTCAGCACATATTTTTTGAAATCCGCTTGTTTGAACAGCAAGCAGTGTAGTTTTATTTATAGCAGCAGCATTTACAGGGTAGGCCATGCTTCCAAATAATACAGCTTCTGCAAATATATCGTTTGTATTAATAAGCCTTATAGTTGTCTCTTTACCATCAACCGTTATTTTGGAAAGTTTAATGTTACCTTCTACAACGTAATAAAAGTAATACGCTTTTTCTCCTTCTGTAAAAAGCACGGCTTTATTTTCAAGAGTAACTACTTTTGTGATGTTCTTAAAATCTTTTACCATATCAGCATCTATACTGCCTGTTAAGTTTTTTACAAAAAGTTCTACCGCCTTATTATGCTCCATTCCACTCTCCATATAGTATAATATAATAATCGTTATATTTTTTCAAAAGAAAATTTATAAATTTTTTACATTTATTTTAACAATCTCAATAAAAATCCATTTATTTTACATAATTAAGTTGAAAAATATAAACAACTTATACAAATATCAAGGATTATTATAAAATAAAGGTTGTATTTATATATAAATAGTTATATTTTACATACTTAAAAAAACTTAAGGAGAGTAGAATGAAAAAATTTAAAACTATCGGTCTTGTAGCCCATGATGCAAGAAAGAACGATATGGTAGAGTGGGTGGAATTTAACTACAAACGATTAGTAAACCATAAATTAATCTGCACAGGCACAACAGGTCGTTTAGTAGAAGAAGTGTTTTTACGCAGAGAGCCTGATAAAGCATCAGATATAATACGACTTAAATCAGGCCCCTTAGGTGGCGATCAGCAAATGGGTTCATTAATAGCCAGCGGTCATGTAGATGTATTAATATTTTTTATTGACCCTATGACTACTCAGCCCCATGATGTGGATGTGAAAGCATTAGAACGTTTATGTGCTGTATATAATGTAGTTATTGCCTGCACTCGTTCCACTGCAGATTTCGTAATATCATCCCATTTATTTGAGGAAGATTATAATCCGGTTGTTATGGACTATACAAATTATTTAAACAGAAATGTATAAAATTTGTAACCATTAAAAAGTTAGTGCGACATAGTAGGTAGATAAACTATTAAGGAGCATATAATGAAAAAAATATCATTTATTTTTACATTTTTAACTATTTTATTTGCTTTCAGTTACATTTCTTTTGCAGATGATTTTTATTATGACGGCACACCACAGTATAACCCGTATAACGGCTATACTGTTATGAGCCTTCCGCCGCCGCCACCCATGAGTCAGGTGCCTTTTTATGTTCGTGATGATTATGATGATTATGTGGAAGACTATTATGAATGTATTTTAGGTTACGAACATAAAGGGTTCGTATGCAGATACTGGAGAAAATACGCAGAAAAACACGGTTTTTATCAAAAAACTACACCTGTTCAAAACAGCAGTGCAGTAAATAACCAAAATCCTGTGCCGAATATTAATACTGGTGATAATGTAAATACTAATAATTCACAACCTGCACCAGTTACTAATCAATATAATCAAGTAACTCCTTATACACCACAGCATTAAAATATATTATAACAGCCTGATATATATCAGGCTTTATTTTGTATTATGCTAAAAAATATTATGAACAAAATAGTATATAAAAGGTCTATAAAACTGTGGAAATAAAGTATAAATTTAACTAATTTGTTGTTTTTTTTAGATTGTTTTAATGATTTAACAAATATTAAAGCATTTTTTAATTTTTGTATTGGATTACCAACTAATCCTTTAACATGTAAACCTTCGTAATTATAACCCATTTGTGGAACAACGTATGATTCTAAACGATCCGTTGTACCTACAAATAAAAATTCAGCATCTTCATTTTGTGTCTTTATATATTCAACTAAAGCTAAAGCAGGATATAAATGTCCTCCTGTTCCTCCAGCACTAACAATTATTTTCATATTATCACTCCTTGCTCCACATTATAGCACACAATTTTGTGATTTTGATATATTAATTAAAATTCCTATACCAATTAATGTTACTGTTAAACTTGTACCACCATATGAAATCAATGGTAAAGTTACACCTGTAACTGGAAATAGTCCTACAACAACTCCTAAATTTATAAAAGTTTGTATACCAATCATTGAAATAATGCCAATCATTAAATAAGTACCAAATATATCTTTTACACATTCACTTGCCTTCAACACTGTCCTTATCAACATGAAATATAAACTAATGACAAAAAAGCCACCTAAAAAACCAAATTCTTCTGCGATAATAGCGAATACAAAATCAGTTTGTGGTTCTGGTAAATAAAAATGTTTTTGAATACTTTGATTGAATCCAACTCCTAAAAATCCACCAGGACCAATCGCATATAATGCTTGAATTGCTTGAAATCCACTTCCTAAAGGATCTTGAAATGGATCTAAAAATGATAATATTCGTTTCATTCGATATGGTGCTGATAGAACCATTCCAACAATTCCTAAAATTCCAAACAAACCCAAAAACAGAAAATAGAGGAGATTAAAGCATCAATAAATTACTCAAGAAAATTACAATGCTAAGATAAAAAACAATTATAAAAATGTTAAAAAAAA
>RCNI01001241.1_pt1 | contig 14143 bp, 11 predicted proteins | sample 2041151 | NCBI WGS metagenome assembly RCNI01 (sample SAMN09708214, study PRJNA481090) | feces metagenome | isolation source: feces | place: Antarctica: Albino Rookery | reverse complement strand
AAAGATGGGGTTTTATTCGTCTTTTTAATCATAAAATCTGCAAGTTTATTGCCCCGAAGGTACTAAAACTTGCAGATTTATCAAAGACTTTTATAAACTAAATTATTGAATATCAGTAGATAAAGATGTTTTTTTTTAAAGGGACGACTAATTAACAGAAATTTCGTCCGTCTCACTGCCGGCATACTGGATGCGTCTCGGGTCGGAACCGTAGGAGGCGAAGTCGCCAATCTTTGAAACGATGCGCTGCGAGCCGATATAGATGTGCTTGGTGTAGCGTCCGCCCTGGTTGGCCACCAGATAAGGACTGACGTAGAGCGAGAACTTCGCCGTGTTGGTACGTCCACCTGCGAACTCGGAGTTCACGTAGAGCTGTTCACCCTCACCGGAGGTCTTCACCGTGCGTTCACCGTCGGCATCATACCAGTAGTTGGTCACGAAGCCGTTGTCATCGGAAGCCGTCAGGCGGTTCTCCTCGTCCCAGCGGAGCTTGCGCTCGGCTGCGGTGGAATCCAATGTGCCGTCCGGCTTGATGCGGCCTGTATTGACATAGACCAGGTTGCCGTTGGAATCGTAAGTGTAGGTGTGGCTGTTGTCTACCTTGGCCACGGAATCCGGATTCTCTTCCGTGCGGTAGTTCGCATCCTTCACTTCGACCAACTGGAACTTCCTGCCCTCAGTCTTGCCGTAGGTATAGGCCAGGTCATAGCCCACATGGAGCGTACCGTCGAACTGCACGCCCTGCTGTGTGAGATGCTGCTTCTTCGACACGATGCGGTGCATGTTGTCGTAGCCCATCTCCAGCCGGTAGGAAGCGGTCTTGCTGTCCGCTCCGGCATAGGTTCCCGTGGCACTTGCCAGACGGTAGAGTGCGTCATACGTATAGGCATGCGCCATCTGTCCGCCCGCCTTTCCGCTTTCGGGAAGTGCGGTCTTGTTGGCAACGCTGAGCACGTTGCTTACGGCATCGTAGGTATAGCCATTGTCCATGATGGACTTGCCGCCTGCGTTGACCGTCAGGTTCTGCAGCCTGCGGCGTGCGGGTTCATAGGTGTAGAAAGTCTCCGCACCGTTGCAGTACTTCAGGTAGGTGCGCTGCTCGAACTTGTCATAGCCGATGCGGTTCACGTAGTCATAGCCGTAGGACTTGTAGCCGCATACCTTCTCCAGCTGACCGCCGAGGTTGTAGGAGTAAGTGACCTTCTCCTCGTCCGGGTAGATCATTTCCAGAAGACGGTTGTGGCTGTCGTAGGTCCACTGCGTCACATAGGTGGCAATCGCCCTTAATGTGTCTTGATGCCATACCGCCCGGTGTATCAGGATCATTCTTGACAATCTCAATCAAGTCGTTCAATCCCTAATCGACCACATAGGTTGAGTCCGCTGCAAGCTGTCTGTGAACATACTGTTTGTCTACACTCAGCCCGACAAACCAATCGGCAGAATAATGCCAATAACCTTTTGATACAGTTTATTTTACACCACGTCCAGATGGAAGGTCTTTTACACAACGTACTTTCATTTCTGTTTTTCCTGGTTCCACTGTGATTACTCCGTTTTCTAGACGTGCATATCCATAACTTCCTGCAGAATTATCATAACCTTTTCCACCATATCCATAACGAGTACCATTAAATTTTGTTCTGCACCAATATGCTGTCTGTCGTAGAATACCTAATTCATAATCCAAAAGCGACATTAACCCAAGCTCTCTCTGATTGGGCAGTCGCCAGCCTTTTTCGTTGATATGATAAGGGTGGACAAGATATACATCTTTGGCATTTTTGACATCATACCAATTGAAGAACCATTTCCTATCAACTCCAGGTTTTAGATTTTTAGCATCATAAGCAGATACTCTGAATTTCTGAGGCAATTTATTCTGTTCATCACGCTCATAATGGACACCAAGTTCCTGATTTACATTATTACGCAGAGCCTCAGGAGCCATGCGGCTACAATCCACATCTATCTCAATTTCTTTTCTTGGTTCACTAATGACACGTTTTGTATAAGTATAAAAATGATCAGGATCGCACAATCCTTCCCTTTCAGAATGTAAGGTGCGGAAACAGCGGACCTTACGTGCCTGAGACCAAGCTCCCTGCGAAATTTTGCTGGTAGACGAACCTTCCTCTGCCCAAAATATTTCATTACGGGACGCTGTATAATAATGCCATTTATTAGGTACATCGTGTTTATTTTTTTCAGTCAGAGAAATCATTTCATTTAAATCAAACAAACGGGTCTCAACTGGTAAAACTGCTTCACCATACCAGGTTCCGGCATATTGTCCTTCCGTACCTACATACCACCGAATCTCGTCTTTGTCAACTCTCCCATTTCCATTGAGATCCCGATTCCGTGTCAACATAGCCTTACCCACTTTTTGGTACAATGGCTGTTGGTTGGGTATAATTTTTATATTTTCGTCCCATGACTTGCCCTGAAGCGCTTCACACGCAACAGTAAACCCACGCCAAAAGTGCATTGAATTTATATTTATATCATAATCAGTATTGTCATAATCCTCTATATTACCTTCATCACTTATTATATATAGTTCATTGTCACGTTTTTCAAGAATTGATACAGGATGTTGCTCCTCAGATACTGATTCAATTCCAAAAGCTTTAACCTCTCCTGCTTTAGCCGGATTATAAAATGTCTTTATGGAACGTTGGGACAAGGAGTACATAACTTCCGAATAAACACTATGCGTATCTTCACTGATAAAGGACCGCGACCCAATATTCATGATTCTATTCGGAGTGTTAACATATTTGTCCCAAGTTTTATCTGCATAATAATTTTCATCTATAAAAGCCGTATAGTAAACACAGTTGGTTTCATCTGAATGTACATCTCTAATTTTATCCCAAAAGGTGTCGTCAGTTTCATGCATTTCCAAATTGTACAACAGAGCAAAAAGGTTGATTAAAGGTTCCTTGTCACCTGTTATATTAATATCCATATCTTCCTCACTTCCCATAAAATACTGATCTCCGGGATATTTACATACATAGTTTCTTATATCAGTCTTTCCTCCAATCAGATTCTTTTTTGTGTTTCTACGAAATTTCACCCAGTTGAAATCGCTCATTCCCACTACTGTCTTTAATTCTTCATCCGTATAACGTTTGCCGGTGGATACGTTATACAGACATCCATCTTTACGAATCTCACAAAGGGGTTTTTTTTCATCTGTCGGAGCCAGAATATCATACAAATAAACCTTTCCACCATCTTCAGAACTTTCTGCACAAAGAGAATACGATTTGCCAAAAGGAGTTGTGATATCAGCCATATAACCACGATGTGTTGCATTTTCACTTCGTGAAAATGCATTTAACTTTCCACTTTTCCTGATAAATTTGAGCACACGCGATTCATAATGCGCATCCAGTTCGTAGACAATCCCATTACCAATATGCATTACATTACCTTCAGCATAAGGATAGTCACCTTCCTTCTTAGCTTCTGCTATGACATCGTTTATTCCATTAATGGTGATTAAATAAGAATATTTGCTATTGCGTTCAACACAAAAATCATTCAATCCACCACCTTGTCCAAAATTTCCAAGATGTATGGTATAAACTACATCAGCAGTCATTTGCGTCACTTTATTCAGATATTTTCCATACAGTGTCACGTATGAAGCGTGAACAGGTGCATTTGTAAATTCTTTAACTCCATCCGCAGTATAGCTATTAGCCTCTCTGTCCTTCCAACTTTTTATATTATTACCATGATTTATATACTGGCAGTTTTCCGGACAATAGAATTGCAGATTATTTGTAGAATCCAGCTGTAATTGAATGTACCGCTCATATTTAACAACGCCTGTTGCATTCTCTGCAGTTGCTGGAGGCATCAGGTATCCACTGTTTGGGATATTATGTAAATATGCCTCTTTCAATAGAAAATCTGAGTCTGACTTATTCTGAATCCTGATCTTATTACTAGCTAAAATTCTATAGAGTTTTATCTGAATTTTCTCTGGTTCTGAAGGTGAAGATATTTTAAGATTTCGCACATCCTTTAGCGTTAAAATCACCGGATTGCCATCATTGACATGACCAGACATCAAAAAACTTCCATCGAGAGGTTGAAGACTATTATCCATTCGCTGGAAACGAATCTTCAGAAAGCGGTCACGGGTCAACTCTGAAGACTGTACTTTGCCTTCTCCTACATCAAGCAGTCTAAAATCATCAAGTGATACAAAATATTGCGATGATTCCAAATTTGCTATTGCATAAATATAACTTCTTCCACTATTGGTAGTCACTTTCACTTTCCTGTTATTTCCGGACAAGCTCTTACCCGTCCTATCCTCGAGAGATTTGTATCCGGTCAGTTTTCCAGAGTCATTAAACACATAAACTCTTAAGGATGTGATGGCAGGCTCTTTTTCTTTTACATTTCCAGAACGAGTGATATGTATATCTCTTTCTGAAAGTTTCTCAAAATTCAGTTCGAGTTCTCCCCTTTCGCCAGATATCGGTTCTATAGGTTGCTCGTCAGATATATCTCTGCATGCTGTAATCTGACACAACAATATAATCATGCAGCATATATAATAACTAAGTTTCTCTTTCATATGGCTCTTTCTGTATTTATTTTTTCTGAGCGTCAGTTGTTCCAAATGGGATTTCAACCTCCGGATACTCTTTCCACTGCATTACTTTATAGTCGATTTCAATATTCTGTTCTGATGACAATCTCAAGCAATAGACATAAGAATGATTACGAACTACATTTTGAGAAAAATCTATTACACGGGGCTTTTTTTGCTCCGTACCATTGAATGAATAGTATATTTCTATAATTAACTTATTTTTATTTGTTTGTTGTTCCGGCAAGTAAATGTAATTCATAAACTCACGAGTAAAAGTTTCGGCATTGTCGGAATTGACGAATTCGAGATCATTTGTCAAAGGTTGGGCTGCACCGGGAATAAAAGGTTCCTTAAAAAAAGGATACGCACCTGTAACGTCCATGACGCTCTCATCATGCGACATCGGAGCCACCCATCCTTTATTCATTGCTCCCCTCACTTTTACCTTCGATATGCGTATTTTTTCCTTAGGATAACCTCTTGCTTCCCCCGTATCAGTATCCACATTAATCATAAATCCCACCTTAGCCACAGCCCTGAAGAGTTTGCAGTCCAAGCCCGTCTTCTGAGGGCTTACAGGCAATCCTCCTATAGGAATCTTAGCGGTCTTTCCCCACATTGGTATATGCCGTTGAGAAATATCCCAAACTCCTGAAAATTCATAAGTCAGTTTCTTGTATACATCCGTATAATGTTGACCTATAGCACCTGAAAGTAAATCAAACAAAGATCCTTTCAGATTCTTCTGAAGATTTGCCAATACTACAAATTCTATATCATCATTTGTAATCTCTGATTTCGAAAATTTGAAATTCAGTTTCTTATCACCGCCACTAATTTCTGCAAAAACGAAATTCCGATATAAGGCAAGTTTGTCATTCTGAAATGCCAACACATAAATGTCATCTGTCGACAATTCATTCTGAAGGTCTGGCAATTCATTGATGAAAGTCCTACCGGTATTCGTTCTGGAAGCAGGTTCTATGCTATAGTGTGGAAATTCCACGTCAATAGTTACATTATACTGCAACTCAGAAACAAGATCAGCTGATCTTGGATCTGAACAAGAAAATACGGACGAAAGCATAGTAATCATCCCTATATACTGTCCGACCCTTTTTATTCTGTTTACATTTTTCCAATTCATACCAATCTCCTTTGTCATATTAATTGCCGCTGCTCAACCCGACAATACTCATAATGCATCAAAAATCTATTTCATTCAGATTCACTTTCCACCCATTAACTATAATTGTTGCTTCTGACCATAATTCATTTGAATGGCGAATAAAAGTTATATTCCAGAATTTCTGGCGATCAAAGTATTCCTGATCGCTCATCTTCCTAAATTGGGCGGGCTTGCTGAGACGGAGATGACTTAAAGGAATATCCAGCAAGGTCTCACCATCGACACGATTGAGGATTTGAATCCTCCCTTCTGTATCAGCCATCAGTCGTGAAATAGAGATATCGGCAGTAGCCACACTTGCATCATTATTTGTTCCTTTCTCCTGATACATCACAACATTCTTTGTGGTCCAGGGATAATAGGTTATCTCATCGCGCACAGTCTCTCCGGTATGCACCAGCCGGTTAGCATGATCAAAAAGAGTGTTGTTGTCTGTTATGCGAATCACATAGTCTTCTGCATAGACCGGCAAATAGACATCCTGTAGCGACTTGTCAGAACCAACACCATTAGAAATATGCTGCATCACTACGTGAACAGCATTAGTATTGCGCATGAATCGCAATGTATGATTCTTGTACATGTCTCCATCCACTACAACTTCAGTTTCCGTTATAGGCAGACTGTCAATAGCATATGCATAATAAAAATCATGCAGCAAACGGTCAGACTCCATCGTCTTCTTATTATAGTCCATCTGCCAATAAAGGTCGGACAGCGAATGCGAAACATTTACGTCAAGAAGTTCCAATTTGCCTTCTGAAAAACGGTATGGGCGGAACGACTTGTCTGCACAGACAGCACCTCCAAACGCACGGATTTTATATTTTCCATACGGCAGGTCAATAGTAAGATGATAATGATTGCTTCGTACTTGTTTGCTTAAATCTGAATAGGTTGCTATTAAGTTTTCATTTTCATCATAAACATACAGAACATAACAGTCTACTTGTGGATAAAATGCATTTGAAAAGTTCTGTAATGAAGAGTTCTGATTTACATCAGGCGACCAGCCTTCCAAATGATAATCAAAAACAAAATGAAGGTCAATACCTTGAGGACATGGACGAATCCCCTCATTGATGCTGCAAGAAGTTGGCAAAAAAAACATAATTGCAGTGCAAAACACTGCAATTATGTATGATTGTACTATTTTAATTCCATCTAGCATATAAATCTATACCGGTTTAAAATTCAATGTCGTTTACTCGTACAGTCCAAGGAAGCACCTTGACACCTACTTCAAAGTATATATTCTCCGGATCAACCTTTTCATCTGGTTTGTAAGGATCGGGGTCTCCCTTAGGTTCGAAAGGATGACCATACTTTTTGATATTCTTAACATGGAGTTTGTATACATTGTTACGCACTACACCATATCTCATAGGTTTGTCCAACTCCTCCACTTTGTCATTTCCTGTATCGTTATGACGGTTTACATAATAATAGTAAACATCGTAAGCTTTAGTCTTGTCGTTCTTTGTATAAACTGTAAAACCAGCCTGTGCAGCAATTTCCCCAGTTAGCGTAGCATTATTAGCCAAAGCTTCAGCTTTGTTATAAGCTGCAACCAACAGTACGTCTGCATCTGTTTTCTTAGCCGCTGTTTTTACATCATCCCAAGTACCATAAATCTTGTCACCATAAGCATAAAGCTTTTCATTTACTTCATTATTAGTAAGGATATTTTCGATATTTTTGGGACAACCATTACCGGCAACAAGTTTACCCCTGAACACTATCGCTGTTACATCTTTATTCTTAGGTCGTTTAGTAGAAGTAACTTCAGAAGAATAAGCCATAGGCTTGTAACCGCCTCCTGTACCATTCCAATTATCGTTTTCGCGCAATTTACCATTGGTAAGATCTATATATTTTATAGAATTCTTATCCTTAAACTGAGCGTCGCGGTCATTGTAGTAAACTAACGCATTATGTTGTACCCAATAAGGAGTAATTACATAATTACCGGCTGCTTCAGTTATGCAAATATCTTTAACATTTCCGTTTTCATCGCCTACATGACGAAATACATATTCCTCTTGGCTTACATTGAGCACTCCCATGTCTGTTAACTGAACGTTGAGTCCTCCATTTAACTTGTAGAGGTTATCATCGTTTATTGCTTTGTAATCGAAACGGGCAGCAGTACGCTCTACCTTCACAACGCCCAATTTGAACGGAGTGGTAGGATTTGAATATTTATAAGTCATATCGACAGCTTTAGGCAGAGTAATCTTGCTTTGTTCAGCATTCGACATGATGAACAAATCCGGTTTCCAAGAAGCACTAGCATTTCCACCTACATTATTAAGGAAATTGGGTATGTTGAAAGTCTCATCTTTATCGAAAATTTCAGGTACATTAACATCATTGTTACATACAACATATACTTTTGCATTTTTCCCTGCATGGTCTTTCAAATCTTGACCGTCAAATTTTGCCACATAGCTACCGTTCCCACCTACCAACGTGTTTTTGTCGGATGTAGGGACAGCATAACCTGTTCCAAGAAGCTGACCGTTGTCAGAATCTACAAGATAAATTTTCATATTTTCCACCTTGTTTTCCTCTTTCGTACCTACTTCAATATCCGGAACAGCATTTGAATTTGACGAACCAGTCCCGTCTGTTTGAGAACGTGACTGTGGAAAAGACAGATTTAATGCCATATAGACATTATCAGTGCCTGGTAATGTTCCATGCGGCACTTGTCCATTTTCATTTGAACAGGCAGAAACTCCTACCATGAACAAACCAACTAAAAATAGATTAGTAAAAATTTTCATAAAACAAAAATTAATAGTTATTTTTTAAGTTTAAATTAAAATTATATTAGTTACTTGAAATTTTATTTCCTCATACTCATAATGCGATGCAATGCTTCTGAAGCCTTTGCTGCCAATATCCTGTTATTGTCTGATTCTACTTTCTCAAAATATTTCACAGCTTGTGCATAGTCACGCTCCACATAAGGTTTGGCATTCTCTATCAGACAGGCAAGATTGCCACGGGCAAAATCCGCTTCTGCACCCTCTCCTACTCTATCAAGGAACTTGGCGGCATTCTGCAAATCTCCCTGCTGCATGGACACATTAGCGGCATTGACACAGGCGGTGGCTTCATTTGGATAAATGCGTGCCATAACATCAAACACCTCATTAAACTCCTTGCTGCTGGGTTCATACGTCTGGGCTATCATATAAAATTCATGTTCGCTCAACTTGCCCGGGCTGGACTTCATGACGTGCTTGGCTTCATTAATATCCGTATAACTCTTAACTTTGTATGTCACCCTATAATCAGAATGACGCAGAGACGGATAGATATGAGTCAAAATAAAGTGATAATCCTCAGGATAGCGTTTGCGAATAAGATTCTCCTTAGCATCAGGCTCCAGAGCATCATCCGCTATCAGCCTGAGAATATCATCACGATGCTTAAGACTGGTCTTGCTCAATAATCTTGCAAAACCGCTCCAATCTTCCGGCTCACAATCGGTCTTTATGATGCTGGCAGGAAAAGCATAACGCACATTAAGGTATTCCTTTAAAGCCATGGTACGCATACTGGCAAGACGGGCATTGGCACTATATGCTCCTTCAGGAGAGGCATATCCTTTGATTACAAGCGAGACAATATGCACATCTGGATCAGCCTTTATAGAATCAATAGTTGCTGTTATCTTATTCAGTTCTGAGATATTGTTACGATAATCTTCGCGTATATCCGTACTGTTAACAACAAATTCAACAAAAGCAGAGCCACTCACTTCCAACACCACCTCTTTTTCCTGAGGCACTATATAAAAGTAGTCGGGAGTAAAGACAAGATCTGTCAGATCAACAACTGCCAGTTCACTCCTCCGGCTATTGTTCTCTACCTTGCACAGACAGCCACAATACTTGTTTAATACAGCAACCTTTGACGAATCCATCCATCTGGCATAAGGTACGGAAGCTTCGTAATGTAACATATCCATTTTTCCGTAACGATACATTCTATCAGTTTCAGATAAATCCTTGTTGCGCAAATGCCGATAATAACGATATCTGCCAGTTATACGAAACTCAGGAAAGTCTTGCGATTCAGAACCGGAGCTTATTACAGGTACAAAGACAAGTTCCTTCTCGCGCGTGAACCTTACATCTTTCAAGTTTACATCCATCGAGATATAAACCTTATGCCCATCGTGCGTGCATTCAAAGTTTGAAAAAGTAATTTTGTCAGACACAGTGTCTGCTTTTGCAGACTGCGCCATTATCCCAATCAAAAGTATAATAAATAATCTCTTCATCATATTCCGTCATTTTAAAACAAGTAAACCATATTGAGAGCCAATTTGGTTATTCCCACGTAATTATGCGGATGATTTACCTCTAGTTTCTTTCCACATTTGGCACATGGAAACCTGTCATAGCGAGTATAAGAATAGCCTACGCCAATCTCTGTTTCAATATTAAAATGCTTGTTAAGTATCCAGGCATAACCATAGACTATTCCGGTGCCTGCAAACCATCCTTGAAATCGCTCATTTTTAAGTTTTCTGAAATCTGTGCCAAGAAACTTGAAGTTTGCATTTATCTGACTCAAATTATATCTTCCGCCATGAACATGAAAGCCTATAAAATGACCTGCAAACTTCTCACAAAGCCAATGGCGCACTTCCGGCTGTATCATCCAATGCTTCCTGCGATGCGATTCTGAATTCCAATTATTATAATTAGCTGAAACATCAAGAGTCCATTTCGGTGCAAATGCAATTTCCAATCCGCCATTTAGTGTAGCTGTAACATCATACAGAATGTTGGTTTTCACAGCTAACTTTTGTGCACGAATTTGAGGCAGCACTGAAAACATCAGCAAGAACAACAAAAAACATTTTAATTTCATTTTTATCTTTTTTTTATACAAATCTATTCATTCTTGACGAGAGAAAGGTATGTCCTTTTCTTTTAATATTCATCTCTAGCCTTTGTCTGTACAAATTGTAATAAATAAAAAATTAACAAGGACTAAATTAGAAAAGAAACTACACCTCACGCGCCTTAATACATAAGAATATCTTCCTTTTAAGCAATTTCTCTCAGATTCTTAAACCTGTACAACGCTTCTGGAAACAGGCGCATAGCAGCTTATAAATGACTTGCAAAAGTATTCAGAAATAACGACATGACAATTTGTAAGACCTTATAATATCTTGTAAGCATACGGCATAACATATTGATATTCAGATTACATTTACAACAAAACCTTGTAATGTAAAACAAATTCTTTGTAATGTCTGAATCCGAAGCTTTAGTATTATAAAATATTCTGTGTAAATGAGAAAAGAATGGGATTCAATAGAGTTTCGTTCTTTTAATTTTAGATTTGAAAAGGCACAGAATTATGTCACCCTAAAAAACAAGAACAGTGTCTGATAAGGCAATAGGTAAAGAGCTTCTTAGCAGGTTTTTCAAAACAACTTCATACCCAAGTTTTGGAGAAACTTCTTGAAGAAGAAACGATATTCACTTTACTCCTTGGCCAGAAACAACAGTGGTAGTCCACACAATGGAACTTGTCCCAATAACATAGAGTCTAAACATGATCAGTCCGTCATATCCATACCCCATGGCTATATTGGCGGGATAGACCCTATTGCGATACCCAAACATGGAAGTCTGTGTGCCCTTTCTATCGAAAAGCCTGTAATCTCTCTGTACGCCAACGGGTATGAACATTTATTCATTCATATATTGAAACAGAATCCAGATCTAAGAGTTTTACTTGGATCCTGTCTGCTCATTTATACATTTTGGACGGCGGCAAATATTAGACAATACCGATATCTTTATGACAACTCGGTCATCAGGAAAGTCTGTATATCGGCACCCTCGGGTGCATTTATTTTCTTGCGAACATTTGTTTTGCATTTATGGACAGTATAAACACTCTGCTCCCAAACTGCTGCTATTTCTTCAGTACGGAAACCTGCTATCAGCAGACAACAGAGTTGCTTTTCTTTGTCGTTTAATGTTGGATATTTCTCGACCAACTTATAATGAAAATTATCAAACACAATATCTATCTGACGATAAAAATCATTCCACTTTGTATTGAACAACTTATTACCATCCAACAAACTCAACTTATCCATCTCCTTAAGCAGTCTGTTCCCCCTTTCCTGTTGTGTTTGCTTCAATGTCGCTACTCGCTTGGCCACTTCCATATCTCGTAATATCATAATCTTGATTTCCTTCTTTATATGTTCCAGAGACTCCAGTTCTAGAAGCTGCTGTTGGAGCGCCAGCAATCGGTAAGCTTGCCTTTTCTTTCTGTCTATATATGCAATACAACCTCCTAACAAAGCCACAACAAAGAAGAAAGCTATAAACTGATACTTTCTGAGTTCTTGCTCATACCTGTTCTTTTCACACATACGAGTGTATGACTGTACCGCTTCATCTAATGTCTTCTTGTTTAATTTCTTTACTTTCTGTTCATAATGGTCAATTACCTTGCGCAGGCAATCAATCTCTCCCTGAATATTACTATTGTCTTTGGCAAAATCCGCACACATCTTATAGAATTCAATTTCTAGATGGCTAGTTTCATCCGAACAATCATACTCTATGGCCAGGTCACGGTATTTACGTGCTAAGACTACTTCTTGTTTATAATAATAACAAAAAGTAAGCATGGAATAACAGACAAACTTATGTTCATCATCAGGCACTACATTCAAGACCTCAGTAATTGTCTTTATACAAGAGTCCCACAGTCCTGACTTAAAATAAGCCACTCCAAGCAAACAGAGACATTCCGAATAATACGCATGCTTTTCACTGATAGAATGATTTATCTGCAAAAGCAGGTCTACAGCTTTGTCATATTGTTTAGAATATAGATAGTTCTTTCCTACCGACATTCTGATACGCACATTGGCATGATTCACATCCTCATCCGTTAGGATTTCGCTTGCCAATGTTTGGTATTCGATATATTTCAGAACATTCATATCACGAATATACATATCACTCAGATAGCAATACAGGTGTAACATCCATTTACTGCATTCCTCTTCCATTGCCAATTTCAATGCACGGTTAACAATTACCACTTCAAACTCATGATTTTTATCCTCATTATATATCTTTGCCAACAAATTCAGAGTTTCCAGCTGCTTGTATACCTCTCTGCTGTTTTTAAACAGAGCCTCACACTGAACTAATCTTTCTTTGACAGCACTGCATTTCACACCCAGAAAGTTTTGAGCCATTGTCTTTAACAAAAAATCTGTTGCTCCCTTATTCGTTGTTATATCTGAAGACCAATCAGCCGTATCCATTCTAGCCAGAAAAAGTTCTGGATTGTTCTCCAATAACATAACCCTATCTTCAAAAGGCGGGTATGCTTCGGGCTTTTGGGTACAAGAAAAGAGCATTGTCATCACATATGACATATGCAAGAACAACACAAGAATTAACCTTATGGTATATCATAGAAGGACTCACTGTTATTTTTGTTTTATATAAATATTTAAGTAAGATTTTTTTTAGAAAATGGCATTTTTTTGAAAATATATTGCTAAGCATCTGCATCTATCTATTAATGGTATATACATATCCCAAGCACCTAAATTCAGCGTTTAAAAGAAATATTCACAGCCTTATCCATGCGGATTACCGATTTCAAGGATTTGCCAAAGTTAACTAAATCCTCCCGATTAGGCAAGAGCATTCTGAAAATTCGATGAACCAGACCTACATAAAGTTTTTGGCTTGCCTGGTGATTGTCTGTTATGATAGAACAAGAGGCTTCATCCATGGCAAGGTGGCGAAGTATGGGTTTTATGCGTTCTATCCGGTGCATTTGATTCTTTTGTTTATGATTGGAAAGTAATCTCTCTCTTAATTTGGGTAAGGTTGAGTCTTTATTCGGGTTTTATTCTTTTCCCAGCCTTGTTGATAAAGTACCATTCATCGCTTTCCCAACAGTGATATTCTCCGTCCGAACCCTGCACTTCTTTCATCTCTCCCTTGTCCGTTACTTTAGCCTTGCCATTCTCGAATGGGAAGCCGAAAGCAAAGCGGGGCTTGATGACTGTTCTTCCACTTTCATCCGCATATCCGATACGTCCTCTTTGATCTATGATACGATACATTCCTTCGCTGACATAATCGTTGCCGTTTTCATATTGAAACATGTTGTAGTGTTTCATGGAACTGCAACTGGATATAACTATTATTACAATTAACCTGTTGGCGGAATTAATTTATAAACAGTATTAACTGACAATCAGTAATATAGTATTTATATGACTTCGTTCCAATATTCAAAGAAGT
>RCNI01001240.1_pt1 | contig 14155 bp, 12 predicted proteins | sample 2041151 | NCBI WGS metagenome assembly RCNI01 (sample SAMN09708214, study PRJNA481090) | feces metagenome | isolation source: feces | place: Antarctica: Albino Rookery | reverse complement strand
ATTTACGTTTCCACTCATAGAACTTCCACAATGGGATGCCGAGTTCAGTTAGACGTTCCTTGTAGCTGACACCATGGTCCTGACAGTACCGGATGATGTCTTGAATTTCTTCTCTAGTCATAGTAAAATCCGTTTTACACAAAAATAGCGCAGCATATGCTGCGCTACAATATGTACTTTATCGGATGCTTACTTTTAGGAATTGGTATAGCGTTAATAGTACAGAAGTTTTTGGATAGAGGTAAATAAACGAAAAGTCTCAATCGGATAGAGATTGCTACCAGTTGAGACTTTTATAATATGCCTATGTTATTGAAACTTTATTACAGGAACTACTTTTTCACCAAGTTTGGTCTCATAACGAAATGTTCCTATTTGCATAGCCTTTTTACCTTTAGGTACTTCAATTACCTGATCATCATAAAACAAATTCTGACCATCTGTCACAATATAGACGATCGGCCCAGTAAAAAATGAAGTTGAACACACTTTCTCCTCGCAATTGGCCAAAGCACCATCCCCAAGAACCTGAAAAACTTCAAATTTTGTTGCGGTAGCAAATACCGTCTGTTGCTCGGCAATCGTAATATCCGATTCGTTAGCATTTGAATTGGTAATACCTATAACAAAAAGTACTGCAATTGTTGATACACACCCAGTAACAATTCCCAAGAAGAATATCAAACCCTTTCTCATAAGTAATATTTTTAATAACATTCAAATATACAACATAATTCTGAATCACAGAACAATTGAGAGCGAAGAAATTACAGCATTAATTTCATCGCTATATACATAACTTTATTTTCCCAGTGACTTGAACACCTTAGATATGCATCGCTTTTTCTGTTCCATATTTGGATGAACATATAAGTCCAGTGTAGTTGAGATATTTGAATGCCCCAGTAGCACACTAACAGTCTTATAATCACAACCGACCTCTATACAACGAGTCGCAAAACTATGACGGAGTCCATGATACTTCAGCTTGGGAATATCAAGTTTCTCCATAAGCCTTTTATAGTAGTTGCGATATGTGCGTGGCTCTGTCGGACGCTCATCATTAGTAAGAATGTAATAATCGTCATTAATTACTTTTTTCAAAGGCTTTAACATAGTAAGCAATTCTTTGTTTATCGGGATTTCACGGCAAGAGTTTTTTGTCTTTGGCGTGTTGATGACCAGCTCTGTATGTTTTCTCTCTCCTTCTATGATATAGATGCGTTCTATCGTCCGGTTAACGGTTAGAATCCCGTCATATACATTGATGTCGCTCCATTTCAAAGCACAGATCTCCCCTATACGCAGACCGGTACTAAGGCTGATATAGATACCAAGTCCCGGAAAGGAAAAGTGGCTCTGAATATAGTTCAGAATCTTTTTATGATTTGCCACGGACAAGACCTCCAACTTTTTACCAGCAACGTCTGTTGGGTACTTAATATCCCATTCGTAATAGTTCATCCATTCGTTTTTCACCCCGAATTTCATAACCATCTTTAGGACAATAAGAATGTCCTTAACAGATTTCATGCTCAATCCGCCTTCCAACTTTTCAAGCACAAAGCCTTGTACATCATTTTCATGAAGTTCGTTACTCTCACCAAACTTTGGCAAAATGTGATTTTCAAGAATCAACATGTAGGCTGCCAATGTCGATTGTTTCACATACGGTCGCTTGTTCTCTCGCCATGCGTCCGAAATTTCTCTAATTGTCTTCTGAATCATAATTTTGAATTTAATTGGTTCTAATAATTAGAGAAATATAATAGGTAATGTTCCCCCTTTGAGATTCCCGGAATTTAGTGGGGAATGGGAAAATACAAGTCTTGGAGAAATAGGTAAAACCTTTAATGGGCTAATAGGTAAGAGTGGTTCTGATTTTGGACAAGGTTTTCCATATATTACATACAAGTCTATTTTTGACGACTCGAAAATAGATATTTCTCGTGTCGAGTATGTAGAGATAAGTGATGTTGAAAGAAAAAAGAAAACACAAAACAATGTTCAATATGGCGACGTGTTCTTTACAACTTCATCAGAAACACCAGATGAAGTGGGAATGAGTTCTGTTCTTCTTGATGAGGTCAAGGATTGTTATCTTAATAGTTTTTGCTTTGGCTATAGGTTAAATTCCTTATCAAAAACTATCCCTGAATATATGCGCTTCTACCTTCGTTCACAGACTATTCGCAAGAAAATGTTTGTATTTGCACAGGGAAGTACTCGATTCAATATTTCCAAAAGTGAAGTGATGGGGATGTCAATTAGTATTCCCGAAATTGAAGAGCAGAAAAAAATAGCCAAATTATTGAATCTTATAGACGAGCGCATTGCTACCCAAAACAAAATCATTGAGGATTTGAAAAAACTAAAGTCCGCAATTGCAGAAACTGTATTCAACAATATGAAAGGTCACTTTGCTAATCTTTCAGCTATTTGTAATATCGTAAAAGGCAAGCAAGTAAATGGAGAAGAACTTTCTGAAAAAGGTCATTATTATGTTATGAATGGTGGCATCACATCGTCAGGCTATTATGACCAATGTAATACTCCTGCCAATACGATTTCTATAAGCGAAGGAGGGAACTCATGTGGTTATGTACAGTACAATAAATCATCATTTTGGAGCGGTGGACATTGCTACACACTACAAGACATCACCAGTGGAGTTGATACCCAATATCTCTTTCATTATTTGAAACGATATGAAAGCAATATAATGAATTTACGTATAGGGACAGGGTTGCCGAATATCCAAAAGAAAGATTTAGAGAATTTCAGAATCGTATTACCATCCTCTAAGGTTCAAAAGGAAATCGCCACATGCTTAACTGCCATTGAATACAAAATAATGGTAGAAATCAATTGGCTGGATAGTGCCCAAAAGGAAAAGCAGTATTTGCTTCGTCAAATGTTCATATAAACATCTGGCGAAGCAGATAATGCTTTTGTTCCACCAATTTGCAGCGATAATAAGTCTCGACATCTATTTTGTCCAGTAAAACTGATATTTTTCTGCCTATTCTATGTTGTTTTTCTGAACTTGGGATATAAATGGGGATGTTACATATACCCTCAAAAGACAGGCATTGGCGCACACTGCCTTCTAATCGTTTTTGCATTTCGTAGAAAAAATAACCTGTTGAGAAGAAATGTTCCATATACTCTGGTGCAACCCCTTTTCTCACTCTAAAGCATATATACATTGGGCTTACAATACCCATATCAATAGTTGTCAATCGTGCGATAGAACCAACATTGATTCTTGCTGGATTGTAGGCAAAATCGTTCTTATGAACAATCTTGTAATTTGATGTGTCCTCACTCGCAATAATTCTATCCTCAAACTGTTCGCTCTGATTTATAAAGCCCTGCTTATTGCTGACAGACAAAACCATATCAATAGACTTGTCTTTGTTCCTTTCTGAAATTTGCTCAATAACATCGCTTATGCGACATGGATGGCATGAGCGATTGCAATAAGCCCTTTCAATAATTGCGGACATTTCAGTTTCTCAATCCTTAATCAAAGGGATTTACGATAAGGTCCTATGGCAAGGTTATAAGCAAACACCTCTCTCTGAGATATTTGTCGAGCGAAACGAACGTACAATTATAAATAATCAATACCAAGTATTAAGTTCGACTGCAAAAGGATTGTATCGGCAGTCTGATTATTTTGACAAAGAAATTGCCAGTGCTAACAATGTTGGTTACAAAGTACTTAGATTGGAGGATATTGTTCTTTCTCCTCAAAACCTTTGGCTTGGTAATATCAATTATAATGATGTGTTTGAAATAGGCATTGTCTCTCCGTCATACAAAGTTTTCTCAATAAGGAAAAGCTATAATCCATATTATGTATCTTGTTTTTTGAAGACCCCAAAAGCATTATATGAATATGCTAACACATCAGAACAGGGAGCAAGTATTGTACGCAGGAATTTGGATATTAATGCATTCATGGCTATATGTTTTCCAATGCCAAATAGAATATTGCAAGACAAAATTTCCGAAAGGTTGCGAGCAATTAACATGAAGCTTGATATTGAAACACAAATATATGAAAAACTCAATATAGAGAAGCAATACTTACTCCGTCAGATGTTTATATGAACATTTGACGGAGAAGATGTTGTCTTTGTTCTTCAAGATACATCACTATGGCTTTTTCAGTTCTTGTTTTGTGCAAAATAGAATCTAAACAAAGAGCAACTTTTTGCTGTACCCTCATTGTAGGTAATACGATTCTAAGTTTTTCCAAAGGCGAACGCACAATTTGTGGTTGTCCCGAACCAGATATAATACTGCTGAAGTTCATAGAACACAAATAATGATACAAGTAACGTTTATCTATAATTGAAGAGTATTCATCAGAATTAATGACCATGGCATTTCCTGTTATCCATGACTTAGGTAAAGTATAATTAACCGTTCCACAAGTGTTTCCACGACAGGTTATACATACTTGTTCATTCTCATGATTGTAAGAATGATATTTTCCTATGATGCCATTTGCCCCATAGACGTTATATCCGATTTCTGTCAATTCTATTGAAGAAATCGTCTGAGGTTGATAAATATTTGCAATTTCTGACAGCGTAGTAACATCACCAATGATAGATTCAAATAGTTTATGTCTTAGCCCTTTGATTAAGGATTGCAAATCCTCAATGATTTTGTTTTGGGTAGCAATGCGTTTATCTATCAATGATAATAACCCAGCAATCTTTTGTTGCTCAACATCAGATGGAACAGATACTTGAATTTTACGAACTTCATTTGCAGAAATCTCTAAAAAGGTTGAGCCGCAAGACTTCCTTATTAAATCTTTCTTTTTTGTTTGTATTAGATAGTAGAGAAAATCTACATTGCATTTTTTAGATACAAGAGATTGAAAACCTTGGTTTGTAGCACATTCTCTGAGAGATAATGAACATTCTCCAATTGTGGCACGAGAACTTAAAAGTATCGTATTGGGAGGCAAAAGCTTTGCACTGGAATTGTTTAGTCCGTCTTCTGTTATGGTACGCAAACTTGCATCAACAAATTTATTTTTACCTATCTCAGAAGGCGTAAACCATTGTATTTCTCCATCCCAATATGATTTTACTGTTGTATCGGGTGTACCCCCGCCTATAACATCTGCTAAATCGTTTATTGATTTTGTCTCCCACTCCCCACTGAACTCCGGAAATCTCAAATGGGGAACATTAAGGACTTTATTTTCTCTATTTTCTGCCATAGTCATTCTTTTTTTGATAAAATCAGATTACGATGAACTGGTCGCAAACTACGACCTGTTATTCTTGCTCTTTCTGCTTTTCGTCATCGTATGCTTGAATCTCACTTTGAATTACCTGCTTTAAATCTTCTTGAGGGATAATCAACCGATAATCGGCAACTCCAATAGGCTTATCCATTCCGTCAAGAGACAATTCGACATCCACATGATTCTTTTCAGCACAAAGAATAATGCCGATGGAGGGATTTTCTCCCTCACCGCGTTCTGTCCTGTCAAGTATGGAAAGGTAATAGTTCATTTTTCCGGCATACTCAGGTTTGTATCTTCCTGCTTTTAATTCTATTGCTATCAGGCTTTTCAACCCTCTGTGGAAAAAGAGCAAATCCACTATACCATTCCTGCCTTTGTATTCTATTGGATATTGGTTGCCGATATAAGTAAACCCCTTGCCAAGTTCAAGCAGAAACAATTTAATCTTTTCTACAAGTCGGTGTTCCAAATCCAATTCGAGTACGGGTTCTGTTACTCCCAGAAAACCAAGATTATATGTACTCTTGATAACCTCGTTAGCGTATGCAGCAACAGGTACTGGCAGAGTAGCTGCGAAATTATTATCCGTTTCAGCAGGCAGACATGATTGTTCGTACATATGGAGATTGATGGCGTTGACCAATATATCACGACTCCATCCTTTTGAGACGGTTTCAATGGCATAATAGAGTATTGCATCATCGTTGTCCTTCGCTCCTTTATTGGACATGAGTTCAGCGGTATGTCCCCACGGCAAAACTGCAACAGCCTGTTGCAGTTTTAATTCGGAGTTACAAAACCTGCAATAAAACTTTTTCATCAGCCATAAGCTACGAGGCGACAATCCCATCTTGGGATAGCGTTGCTTTAAGTCGATGGACAATCGTTCTACGACACCAGCCCCATGCTTGGAATCCAACTTCTTCTCTTGTAATAGCTTGCCTATCTCCCAATGCGCATTACTTACGTTGCCTGCCACACTGCGAGCAATAGCCATTCTTGCATTATCTAAAACTGCAACAGCCTGTTGCAGTAATTCGTTATAGTCAATCGGAGCGATTATTTCTATATCTTTATTGTCAGCCATATACCCTAATAAATTACACTATTACACTATTCCACAATTCCTAGTTCTTTCAGATATACTTCAATCTCCTTATCCAACTCGGCACGTTTGGCTTCCAATTCTTTGATTTCTGCCATTACAGCCTTGATGTCGATAGGCTCTTCCTCTTCAAAGGTATCAACGTAGCGAGGGATGTTCAAATTGTAATCGTTCTCGGCTATTTCTTGCAGAGAAGCAAGATGGCTGTACTTTTCTATCTCCTTACGGTCACGATAGGTTTCAATAATCTTTTGGATATGCTGTTCCCGGAGTTTGTTTTGGGTCTTGACCTTTTCAAACTCTTTGCTGGCATCAATGAACAGGATGTTGTCATCCTCCTTGCGACATTTCTTGAATACAAGAATACAGGTAGGAATGCTCGTACCATAGAAAATGTTGGCAGGTAAACCGATAATGGCATCCACGTAGTTTTTCTTCTCTATGAGGAAACGGCGAATGACACCTTCTGCATTTCCTCGGAACAAGACACCGTGAGGAGCAACACAAGCCATCGTGCCACCCTCATTCAAGTGGTAAATCATGTGCAGGATAAAGGCATAATCGGCAGTCTTGCGTGGCGCAAGTCTTCCGGCCTTGCTGAAACGGTCATCGGTATTGAATTTGTCGGCAGCACTCCATTCGGCAGAGAACGGAGGATTTGCAACCACGGCATCAAACTGGGTGTCGCCAAAGGCATCCCATTCAAGTGTATCACCGTTTTCTATTTTGAAGTTGCTGAACTTAATGCCGTGAAGCAGCATATTCATTCGGGCAAGATTGTAGGTTGTCGGATTCTTTTCCTGTCCGTATATATCTACTGCCTTACCGATACTTGCAGCACGAAGTAACAGCGAACCACTACCACAAGTTGGGTCATAAACATTGCGCAAACGTTGGTGTCCTATGGAAACAATCTCTGCCAAAATACGGCTGACTTCCTGCGGAGTATAGAACTCTCCGGCTTTCTTTCCGGCTCCGGCTGCGAACTGTGAAATCATATATTCATAGGCATCGCCCAGAATATCAATCTCCTTTGATGCTTCCACACCAAAGTCTATATCGTCCAATGCAAGAAGAACATTGCTGACAAGCGTATTCTTGTCATCGGCTGTCTTACCCAATTTAGGTGAAGCCAAGTCTATATCAGAGAACAAACCTCCAAAATCATCTTCGCTGTCCTGCCCCAAAGTGCTGTCCTCAATACGCTTCAACGAGCGTTCAAGCATAGGCAAAATGTTCTCTTTTCTTTTGATTGCCTCTATTACAGATGAAAACAGGTATTTCGGTTCAATGAAATAACCGATATTCTCCAAGCATTGATTCTTGGCTTCCTCTTGCAGTTCCACCGCATCGGCATCTTCCATTTCCCACAACTCCTTAAATGTAACTTCGTCATCCGCTAAGGCATTGTTTGCATACTTTTCTATTTTCTCCGACAAGTATTTATAGAAGATGAAACCTAATGTAAAATACATAAAATCGCTTGCCGACATATTGCCACGCAAACGGTTTGCGACCTCCCAAAGCCGGTCACGGAGTTTCTGTTGTAATTCTTCGCTCATATAATGTTCTTATTCTATGTTATCAATATCGCTTTCTTCTGATGTCGTTTCCTCGTTTTCCATTGAACTACGCAAATCATCTAATATCTGCCCATTATACGAAAAGTATTTTGCACCCTGATATGCACCGGATGTATTTCTCTTATCTTCTGGCATAAATGTTCCTACAAAAGGAGACAATTTGTATATGCGCCCCTCATATTCAATAGAATCGTCACTGGACACTTTTACATTTGTATTCGTTGGTATAAAGGTAATGGTTTCTCCAATCTTTATGCCTACTATACTGAACTTAAAGCGTCCCCGCTTAACAACACGCTTGTGACTATCGACTTGCTTATTTGCTTTTTCGTCATTTTCTATCGACTTGTTGTCTCGATAGACAGTAACAACTGCATCTTCAATCATTTTGGCAATGTCATAAAAAATATCCAATGCTATTTGCGGAGCGACATTGAAAAACTCACGACTCTGCCTAATGCGTAAATCGGTCAAACGGTCAATAGTCTTGTGCACATGCTTCTCAACCTCATTGTATTTTACCGTTTTTATTGTGGCAAATATTTCAAAAGGCAAAGGTACAGCCGTATTATCAAGTTCCTTTGAGCGTACATCAACAGGTCGGGAACTCTTACCAATCTTTACCCAATCCTCACGAAAACTTGGATTGGTTAAAATATAAACATATCCGGGTTCTTTTATCTTGTCCATAGTCCTTAATCCAAACTAAAAGTTCTGATGATACTGCGTAATCTATCCATTATTCTTGTCAAAGCCTTACGGGTTTTGATAAGACCGAGGTGTTTCTCTTTCAATGCCTTTTGTATGATTTCCGGCTGCTCTTTTTGTAAATAGTCATACTCTTTCATGTAGAGATTCAGTACCTCAGCAGAAATTTGTTCGTCGTCAGCCAAATCGCTTACAGCCTTATTGCGCTCTGAAACAATATATTGATTAAGACGTTCTTCCAATTCATTTGTGCCGTCAGCCTTGTTTCGCCCATTCATGAAGTTCTCCTTGTCTTCATCCACATTCTTTTGGATAAAGCAGTCAATGAGTTTAGCTTTGCCTCGCATTCCGGCATCCTTAATCATAGTATCAATGATATGCTGGCGTTTTGCAGAATAATCATCGCTATATGGGTCAAGGTCGTTAATAAGTTCAAGGATATAAGCCACATTGATAATGTCGCTGTGCAGGAGTTCAAGACAGAAATCTATCTCTTCCAAACCTTGATTGTTTCCGTATGGCACAGGGTCTTCCGCGACAACAGGTGATGTAACTGGAGGATTGATAAAGCCAACTGTTATGTCGAGGTATTTACTCTTATAGTCATTGAATTGTTGTTCTGTCAGTCCAAGATCATCCGCATCTTCGCTATAATCTTCGTATATCTGGATTTCTGCATGTTTACGGATAATGTCACGGAAAGCAAGCACAAAATTCTTCTTGTCGTTTTCACTTTGCAGAAAGTCTATGCTGCCGGGCGTAGGATATTTTTGAAGAAACTCTGTTGCCAAAGTTCTGTATTCCTGTTTTACTTCTTCAAACGGTGGACGCACAATATCCTCAGGATTGTCAGAGTTGCTGAATAACTTGATAGATGTATCAACATTATTTTTCAAATCACGGAAGCAGACGATTTTACCAAAACGCTTCTTCTCGTTCAGCACTCGATTGGTACGACTGAATGCTTGCAGCAAACCGTGATACTCCATATTCTTATCCACATAGAGTGTATTCAGTTTCTTGCTGTCAAAGCCAGTCAAGAACATACCCACGACAAGGCAAAGGTCAAGCGGTTTCATGTCCGCTTTCTTCTTTTTCATGCGCAGGTTAATGTCATCATAGTATGCTCGGAAATTCTCAGTTGTGAAAGCTGTTCCGAACATTTTATTGTAATCATCCATGATGGCTTGCAATTCGTCAGCTTCGCCTACACTTTGACTCGTATATTGACCCGTACCCATACCTGTCTGGTCATCATCCTGACTACTATTGGCTGCATATGTAAACACTGCACCGATACGAATTTTGGGATTCAGAGATTTGAAAATCTTGTAATAGCGTATAAGCATCGGGACAGACTGCACGGCAAACAAGGCATCAAAATCTCCATCAAACGTAGATTTGTTGAAATTGTTAAGGATGAATTTTGCAATTTCCTCCATTCGGGCTTGGTTGTCATTATCAACGACTTCATTGCCATGATAGTATTCCACAAGGAAGCCAAGCACGTTTTCATCGGCAATGGCATCCTTAATCAGGTATTTATGGAGGCAGTTGCCGAATATCTCTTTGGTGGTATGTCCGTCCACTGCATTTTCGGTAAAGATAGGTGTTCCGGTAAAGCCGAATATCCGGGCATTGTCAAAGAACGTCATAATCTTCTTGTGACTATCCCCGAAATGACTGCGATGGCACTCATCGAATATCATTACGATACGTGAGTGACGGACAGCTTCTATCTTGTTGCTATACCAAGTCTTGCTGACTGCGGAGTTGAGTTTCTGAATGGTCGTGATAATAATCTTGGAATTGCTTTGCAGTCGCTTCACAAGTTCATCCGTGTTGTCGGTACTATCCACCGCACCCGGCTCAAACGCCTCGTATTCCGACTGTGTCTGAGTGTCAAGGTCGTGGCGGTCAACCACAAACATCACTTTGTCCACATCGTCCAACTCTGAAACGAGCTGTGCTGCCTTGAATGAGGTCAATGTCTTCCCTGCACCTGTTGTATGCCAGATATAACCGTTATCGTTGGAGTTCTGCACCCTGTCCAAAATCTTCTCCACTGCATAGAACTGGTAAGGACGAAGTACCATCAAGCACTTGTCGCCCTCATGCAGCACAATATATTTCCCGATGATTTTACCGAGCGTACATTTTTCCAAAAAGAATACAGCAAACTTATCCAATTCATTGAACGGATTATTGGCTGCATCAGTCCAGTTAAATGTAAACTTATATCCGCCATTGGGATTATTGGCGAAATAACGAGTATTTACACCATTGGAAATGACAAATAGCTGAATATAGTCGAACAGCCCATGAAATGATGTCTTGTGATAGCGTTGTATCTGATTGTATGCCTGTTTGAGTTCTACACCCCTACGTTTCAATTCAATCTGAACCAGAGGGAGGCCATTGATAAGAATCGTTACATCATAGCGACACTTTTTTCGCCCCTCCACCGTAATCTGGTTCGAAACCTGAAACTCGTTCTGACACCATTGGGTACGATTAAGGAATTCCACCCATATACGCTGTCCGTTCGCCGTATCAAGCGAATATAGGTCACGAAGTTTCTTAGCCTTTTCAAAGCGAGTACCACCTTCCAGATAGATCAATATCTTCTCAAATTCTTCATCTGTAAATGAATTACGTCCAACTTCCGCCAGTTGTTTTTTGTTGTGAATTTCCAACTGTCGCTTGAAATTGGCATAAAGATTATCTTCTTCGGTAATCTGGACATACTCGTAGTCCATTTGCCGAAGTGTGGCTATTAGTCCGGCTTCCAATGCCGCTTCGCTCTGTATTGACATATTCTTGCGCCCTGTTATAGTGTTATTACTTATCTATTCCAGCTTGTAGTATTTTGATACCTAATGCATTTTCTATTTTGCATAAAGTTTCCAATGACAGATTCTCGCGACCTTTCAACACCTTGGAGACATATTGCTGGGTGCAGTTCATTTTTTCAGCCAACACTCGTTGTGTCATACCAAGTTCCTCCATTCGGTTTGACATGGTTGCAGCTATAGCCTGCGAATGGCACATCCACTTTTCGCCTTTATTCTCCACTGTTTCTACGTCCAATCCTAAAACCTTGTCTATCTGTTCTTCAGCCATTGCGTACATCAAAAATACCTTTGCTTTACTCTGTAGGCAAAGGTAGTATAAATAATCGAGATGGCACAACTTTCAGGTTGTTGATTGTTATGCAGAAATATTGGATTGTGCCGCTATAATTTGATCATGTAAAAATAATTTAGCAACACACAACGGATTACATTTTTTAACACATGCTGTAGCCATCGCAAAAATAGCATCATTGCTCAATTGATTTTTTCGTCCAGTGTGCTTATTAAGCATATATCTAATAAAGTGACAAATTCCTGAAGCTATAAAATGCCCTTTTATTAATTGATGATGCCCTTTTTTCATTTCAGCTATTTGTGCATCAATATCATCCAGCTCTTCCTGAAGGAAATTAGACTTTATTGACTCAATAAACTTATCAACAACTTGATCATCAACAAGCGGTTCTGTCTTTTTTAAAAATCGTGCACAATTATTACCACAAACTTCCACACCTTTTTTCTTAACGACACTAGTTATATCATATAACAGCAACTTATATGTTGATGTATTCCATGCTTCCAGCCACGAATTTATATCTGAAGAAAAATCCTGTTGCGTTTTAATTAAACGTCTTAATATTACATTGATATTGGCATAACAAAACATATCATTTTCTATAGAATGACCATAAGTGCGAATGAGTAACGGAGATTTAAATTTATCATCGACAAAGTCTGAATAGTCATTATCCATCGCAACAATAAAAGATGTTACCCCATCTCGTATTTTAGCTATATACTGCATAAGATTTTCACATCCCCCAACTTCCTGCACTTCATAATCTGCACTATCAAAATATTCACCCCAGAATGGCACATCATCAACACCCTCAACATATACAATAGCACGTTTGTTATAAAATTGAGCCTTTACATCCAATGCATTTTTTGAATATAATAAATCATTCTGTTGCATAGTATGTAGTTGAAATGTTTGACATATTAATAACTCTATTGCTCCACAACCCTGCAATTTCCGGAGAATGAGTGGCAACTATAATTTGTGCATTGGGATTCAATTCATGGATACTTAGAATTATTCTCCTCTGCCATTCAATATGTAAAGACAATTCTGGTTCATCAGCAATAAAAAGATAATTGCGTTCCTGCTGAAGTAATGTTTCTGTCAATAAAATTAATAATTGTTTCTCCCCTGATGATAAAGCAGATAATGGTATTCTGATCTCTGATTTCATAAGTTGTCTTAGTGGCTCCTTAACGACAATTGCCAATCCCTCTTTCCCATCTTGAATCTCAAAATTCTTATCTGGAATAAACTGATTTAAACACTTGATATATTTGTTTATAGGTGCGTTAACTTGGTCTTTTGCCAGCTCATCTACTTTTGAAATCTCTATAAGAGACAACGTTCTATTTAACAATGATATTGGCAATAAGTCTTCAAGTCCAAGTTGTTCCCGTTTAAATATTTTATCAATAACAGCAGAAAGAGCCCCCATATGTGCATCAATATCGGCTTTTTTATCTTTAACAATTCCTAACTTACGAAATACACGATATAATTCAGATTTTAATTGACGAGAGTCTATAGATTGAAATGTTTGAAACTTATTAAAATCAACACAATCATACTCTTTATTATAAAGCATGATTGAAAAAACATCTTCTTTGAATTTGTCCGAAATTTTATTTAGCTCTGATTCTAATTGGAATCTATACATTAATAACTTCTGCATCAAGTAACGAAGTTTTGCATCCACGACATTAAAATCATTATTCAAACCATGAGAATTTTCGTTATTATCTTGAAAAGAATCTCGGTCACGATATACAGATAACCAAGATATATTAATAGAGGCATTTAACTTAGAGCGTAAACTTTCTATTATTTCTCGAATCGCCCCCATCCGGTATGAATGTCTCAATTCAATATTTGGAATTTCATATGTTTCTGATTTATTTAATGTAAAAAGGATAATCTGAAAATCCTCTCTACTTCCTTTAGAAACTTCAATAACAAATTTTACTATCCCTTCAGTTTCTTCACGGATTTTATCTTTAACTATAAACTTATAGTTGAAATCAGGTTTTTTCTGTAATTTAGAAATATCTAAAAGAGTTTCAATATTTTCATTAGTAATATTTTCAAATTGTTCTAAAGAAACAACTGGATTTTTAAAAGTAAATTTATTTACACCATCTCCACTAGTAAAGATATCACTAGCTTCTTGTTCACATAATTCAAGATCTGTTTTTTGTTTTAATTTATAAGTTAAATTGAATTCTTTTGATTCTTTAGTTAGATTATTAAATGTTAATATAACTTTAAAAGACAATGTATTTTTAGATTCATCAAATTGAACAGCAGTATTTGATTTAATAATTG
>RCNI01001347.1_pt1 | contig 14157 bp, 10 predicted proteins | sample 2041151 | NCBI WGS metagenome assembly RCNI01 (sample SAMN09708214, study PRJNA481090) | feces metagenome | isolation source: feces | place: Antarctica: Albino Rookery | reverse complement strand
CCCAAGCCGGTACGCATTTGCGTACCGGCTTTTTGCTGTCTGCACGCCGCTTTTCAGGACACGACTTGCTCCATTATAAATATTTTCAAATAATTGCAAAATAAGCATTGACAGGATGGTTTTTTATCCTATAATAGATTTGTTTTGTCTAAATAACTGCCGCTTTTACGGCATCAAGGAGAGTTTATGAAAAAAAGAAGAAATGTAATGGCCGCAATCGGCGTCATCATCGCCTCTATCAGTATCGGTTTTTTCAAAATGGCAGCCTTTGGCGTGGACCCCTTCCAGTCCCTCGTCAGCAGCACCCATGAGATTTTGCCTTTCAGCTACGGTACCGTATCCATGATGCTTACTGCCGTACTGCTGATCTTTACCCTGATCTGTGACCGCCACTATATCGGCATCACCACTGCCGTGAATCTGTTCCTGCTGGGCTATATCGCCCAGTATACCCAGGATCTACTGGAACATTTCCTTCCCGACACTTTCCTGATCCGGGTGGGTGCCTTCATCATCGGCTTTGTCGGTCTGTGCTTCGGCTCCGCCATCTACATGACCGCTGACCGCGGCGTTTCTACCTACGACTCTGTGGCCCTCATCATGTCCGAAACTTGGCACCTGGGTAAGTTTAAGTATATCCGTATCTGTACCGATTTGGTGTGTGTCATCGGCAGTCTGAGCCTGCACCTGCTCTCTGGCGGTACACTGGCCAACCTGACCCATATCATTGGTTTTGGTACCATCGCCACCGCCTTCTGCATGGGCCCGCTGGTGGACTTCTTTAACCGTACCGTGGCCCGTCCCATGCTCTATGGCCGCCCAATGCGGACACCTGCCAGACCGCGTAACGCAGTCCAGCGCAACAGGGAAGAGGGCCGGAAAGCATCGTCCCGCGCAAACCGAATTTCGAAAAGCAAACACCCCCGGAACCATCGTGGTCCGGGGGTGTTATTTATGATACGCAAAAAAGAGGGGCCGGAAATCCGGTCCCTCTTTGGTTTACTTTTGCTTACTTACCGAAGTAACGGTTCAGCAGGCCCTCGAAAGCCTTACCGTGGCGAGCCTCGTCACGAGCCATCTCATGGACGGTATCGTGGATGGCATCCAGGTTGTACTTCTTAGCCAGCTTAGCCAGCTCGAACTTACCAGCGGTAGCGCCGTTCTCAGCGTCCACACGCATAGACAGGTTCTTCTTGGTGGAGTCGGTCAGGACCTCGCCCAGCAGCTCGGCAAACTTGGCAGCGTGCTCAGCCTCTTCCAGGCCAGCCTTCTCCCAGTACATACCGATCTCGGGATAACCCTCACGATGAGCCACACGGGCCATTGCCAGATACATACCGACCTCGGAGCACTCGCCCTCGAAGTTAGCACGCAGACCGTCAATGATCTCCTTCTGGACATCCTCGGGAACATCAGCGCCGAAGACCTTACCGACACCGACAACGTGCTCAGCAGCCCAGGACTTCTCCTCAGCCTGCAGAGTGAACTTGGAACCAGCAACGTGGCAGACGGGGCACTCAGCAGGAGCCGTCTCACCCTCATGAACATAACCGCAAACAGGACATACCCACTTCTTCATAACATTTACCTCCAAAAAATTATTTTCCTTGAACCGATTTGTGCAACCTCAATGCATCAAACCGCATCCTTTTGGTTTTCTTTTGCCTGTGTAAGGCACTCTTTACAGCGACCGTAAAACGTCACACTGCATCGTTCGACTTCCCCTATATTGCAGGCATCATTAGGTGATACCTCCTGGTAGGGAACATCTATAATCTTACCGCAGCCGCAGCAAATAAAATGACTGTGCGGCGTTAGGTTTCCATCGTAGCGCTCCTCGCCATCCACGGTGCCAATGGTCTGGATCACACCCTCTTTGCGGAATTGGGCCAAATTACGGTAAACCGTTGCCAGTGATAGGTTTGGAATTTCCTGTTTCAGCTGTGCATATACCCACTCAGCAGCCGGATGACAATCCGTGGCACGAAGACAATCCAAAATTGCTTCCCGTTTCGGGCTGCGTCTTCTACACTTCTCCATACACCACCTCGTTTCTTCCGGGGCCTTAACGCTAATGATTATCGATTGCATTTACATACTACCATACAGCTCCCCGTTTGTAAAGCCCTTTTTTGCAAATTTGAAAAACTTTTTTTCGTAGGGCAAAACCGCCGGATACTCTGGAGCATCCGGCGGTTATTACTATAATAATAGGAGACTTATTCGGCTTCCGCCATTGCCTTGGCCTCAGCAATTGCCTTCTCCTGTGCAGCTGCGGGGCAATCCTCATAGCGGACAAACTTCATGGTGAAGCTGCCGCGGGACTGCGTCATAGCACGCAGGTCGATGACGTAAGTGCTCATCTCTGCCATGGGTACCTCTGCCGTGATGACCTGACCACCATCATCGGTGGGGTCCATGCCCATCACACGGCCGCGGCGCTTATTCAGGTCGCCCAGCACGTCGCCCATGTAGCTGTCGGGAATGGTCACCTTGACCTCGCCCACAGGCTCCAGCAGCACGGGGCTGGCCTCGGGCAGAGCGGCCTTATAAGCCAACTGGGCCGCAGTCTTGAAGGCGATTTCAGAGGAGTCCACGGGGTGATAGGAACCATCGTACAGGACAGCCTTCAGATTCACCAGGGGATACCCGGCCAGAGGACCGTGAGCGCAGGCCTCGCGCAGGCCCTTTTCCACGGCAGGGAAGTAGTTCTTGGGCACGGCACCACCGAACACTTCCTCTTCAAAGACCATTTCCTCCTGCTCGGGGTTCGGCTCGAAGCGAATCCACACATCACCGAACTGACCGCTGCCGCCGGTCTGCTTCTTATGACGGCCCTGCTTCTGCACGGTCTTACGGATCTTCTCACGATAGGGAACACGGACGGGCTTGAGCTCGGCTTCCACATTAAAGCGGGTCTTCAGCTTATTGACCAGCACATCGATCTGCATATCACCGGCAGCAGAGAGCACCATCTGGTGTGTCTCGCTGTTGTTGACCAGCGTAAAGGTGGGGTCTTCCTCGTTCAGCTTCATCAGACCCTGTGCAATCTTATCGTCCTGTCCACGGGTCTTGGGATAAATAGCCACCGAGTAGCAGGGATCTGCGAAGTCCAGCGGCTTCATGGTGACCACCTTACGGGGATCGCACAGGGTATCGCCGGTCTTGACCTTCTCCATCTTGGCGAAGGCACCAATCTCGCCGCAATCCAGCTCCTTGACCTCCACAGCCTTCTTACCGCGCATGACATACAGGCGGCCGACTTTCTCATTCTCGCCGGTACGGGCATTGACCATGGTCATATCCGGGGTGATCGTGCCGGAAAGCACCTTCACGCAGGAATACTTGCCATACTGGTCAGAGATGGTCTTAAACACATAGGCGGTAGGCACGCCGCCGGGGGAGACCACGAATTCTTCGCTCTCGCCGTCGGCACGGATGGCCTTATGATAGTTGCCCTCCATGGGGTTGGGCAGCAGGTGAACAATGTTGTCCATCAGCATCAGAGAACCCATGCAGTTGATGGCGGAACCGCACAGCACCGGGAACAGACTCAGCTCCCGAACGCCCTGACGCAGACCGGAAATCATTTCAGCATACGTAAAATCTTCGCCAGAGAAGAACTTCTCCATGAACTCCTCACTGGTCTCAGCCACGGACTCCTTCAGTGCATCGTTAAACTCGGTGACCACATCGGCCTTGTCCTCGGGGATATCGATTTCCACACGTTTGAGATCGTGCATCTCATAGGCACGCTTATTCAGCACATCGATGAGGCCGGTCACGTGCTTGTCCTCGTCCCAGATGGGAACCACCACGGGGGCGATCTTCTTGCCGAAGCGCTCACGCAGAGCATTGAAGGTTTCATTATAATCGCTGTTCTCCTCGTCCGTCTTGGAGATGTAGATAAAGCGAGGCATATTGCGCTCTTCGCAGAACTTCCATGCCTTTTCCAAGCCCACGGAAACGCCGTCCTTAGCGGAGCACACGATGACAGCGGCATCAGCGGCACGCAGTGCGGCAATCACTTCGCCGGAAAAATCGAAAGCACCCGGGGTGTCCAGCACATTGATGCGGCAGCCCTTATACTCCAGGGGAGCGATGGCCGTGGAAATCGAAATCTGACGTCTGATCTCTTCCGGATCATAGTCACAGACTGTATTTCCGTCCGCGATACGGCCCATACGCTCAATGGCGTCGGTTATATAAAGAAGGCTTTCTGCCAGTGCGGTTTTACCGCTGCCGCTATGGCCCAACAGGCAGACGTTGCGAATGTTTTGTACAGAATAGCTCATGACGTTCCACTCCTTATGTTTGGTGCAATCCCGGTACCGGCTTTGTGCCGGTCTCTCGCCAAAGCACTGACGCTTTAACCGAATCGCTTGTTGATTGGATTATATAACACTCCTTCCTAAAATACAACCATATTTTTCCGTTTTTTTAGTTGAATTTCACATATCCATTTTTAATGGTTCGTAAAAAGGTAGAAAAAGAGGGCGGTTCAACCGCCCTTCTTGTATATTTTTATTTGAATCAGTAATATTTGACCATGCCCGCCAGCAGCCAAACCGGCAGAAACAGCAGCAGCAAAAAGGCCAGCACATACCCGCAGCTCAGTGCCGCATAGGCCGCCGAGCTGGTCAGATAATAGCTGAGCACCAGCCCCGCCAAACTACTCAGCCAAGCCAGCGCCGTAGCCAGACGCACCATCCGACAGCAGCGACGGCTGCCGATCACCGTTTCGGCAAATGGCATCAGCCCGTCACGATAGAGCAGGGCATCCGCCCGGGGAGACCGGCTGCCCGTCAGGTCAGAAAGTCCCAAACGTGTGGAGATCGTGGGATAGACCGGCTTGACATCGATGCCAAACTTTTGCCGCAGCAGACCCGGGGTAATATTGGCACTCCGGGTGCCCATCACCACCTCGATCCGGTTGCGGCGCAGGGCACGCAGGGCCCACTCCACATTCCGGGAGGGCTGATACTTGATGGCAAAAATAGCAATCAGCTGACCATCCACCGCCAGAAAGACGCCGGTTTTCACCTTCAATTCACGCGGCAGGGTCACACGCATCTTCTTCATACAGTAGGCACTGCCCATCACGACGCTCTCGCCCTTGATGATGCCTTCCACGCCGCCCTCTTCATAGAACCGCAGATCCCGCAGTTCCTTGTAAGTACCGCCCTCACTGGAGAGCAGCTGGTCAAAAATCGGCTGCAGCGGACTTTCCGCTGCCTGGGCCATGGTGGCCGCATAGGATACCACCTTGCCGACCTCCTCGCCGTAGATCTTCAAACCATTGAGGCTCACCGTTCCGGGAGGGAACAGGTCACTGTCCGTCAAGACCAGCCGTTTGGCGGCACTGATGCTCCGAGCCCCGGCAAACCCTGCTACGGCACAGCCGCTGCGCCCCAGTCGATGGCCAAGGCAGTGCATCGGCAATGCCGCTGTCAGGGGCAAACTGAGGGGCAGGGAAGCCGTCAGCATTGCGGACCAGACCCAGAAAAATTCCTCCATGCGCTTCCCGCTGAAGCACACCACACCGCTGAGCACCGTACACGCAGCCAGCAGCAGCGGCAGCAGCCGATACTGCCATCGCTGCGCCGGATCAGGCACGCGGGAGGTCCGGTAAAAGCCCTCTATCCGCCCACGTTGCTTACAAACGCCCGCCGCCGTCATCGACAGGGCATAGGGCGGCACACCGCCCAGATCTGCCAGACGATAGATGCGGCGGTACATCGCCGCCGATTGCAGCCGTCCCAACAAGCACAACCACACAAAGAGCGCCGCCGGACCAGCCAAGGGCAGATATGTCTCCTTCGCTGTAAAAGCACCGTAGATACAGTCCGCCAGAACCACCAGCGCCGGCAGGGCCGACGCAGCAGCGCAGGAAAAATGCTTCTCCCGCAGGTCCGCCGCCGCACACTTCCACAGCGCCGGGACCAGTACCACCGTCAGCAGCAGCAAGCCGCCCATGCTCAGGCAGCGCAGGCGGTTATTCTCCACCCACAGAGCCGGCAAATACTGACGGAACCAGGTGTGCATCACCGAAAGGGCCACCAGTGCCACCACAGGCAGCACCGATAACAGCAGCTGGCGGCGCAGACGTTTACAGCTGCGCCGTTCCTCCCGGCTGACACTCTCCAGATCCGGTTCCGGTTCTTCGGGCTCCTCGTCCTCCGGCTCCTCCGGCATCGGTTCGGCCCAAACGTCCGGATCACTGCGGTGATACGCCCGCTCCAGCTTCTGCCAGCCGTCGAGGGCCGTTTCCTTAACACGGTTCAGCCGCTTCTGCCACGAGGCAGGCTCGTCCAGCAATCCGTCGTCCTCCCCGTCCAACACAGCATCCACCGTCTGGGACATGACCTCCTCCAGCCGCAGCAAGGGGGGATCATCCACCGGCGGGGCCGGTTCCCGGGGCGCCGCTTCTGCCGCCGTTTCCTCCGGCCGCTGGTCTTTCTCCGGTGCATTTCCCGAGAAATTGGGAAAACGTACCACTTTCTTCTGCGATACTTCCTGCGTACCGCTTTTCTCCGCCAAATCCGGCAGGGGCTTGGTGATCTCCCGCCAATCCGCCGTCTGCTGCACCCCGGCAGGATGCGCATGAGACGGCGGGTCTACCCGAACAAACTCTTCTTCCGTCTCCGCTGCCGGCTCTTCCACAGGCACTGTTTCCTCCTGCGGCAGGGCAGATGCAGACGCACCCTTGCCAAATTCAGCAAGGATGTCCTCCAGAGAGAAATCCTCCTCCGCCTGTACAGGCAAGTCGAGGATGGACTCCGCATCCACCTGTTGATCCAGTTTTTCTTCGTTGTGCAGATCACTCATAGAGCCGGTATCCTTTATTGCATCCGCTGGCGCACAGCCTCATACAGGAGGATGGATGCCGCGGCGGAAGCATTCAGAGAAGAGATCTTTCCCTTCATGGGAATACTCACCAGAAAATCACAGTTTTCGCTGACAAGACGGCTCATACCGGTTCCCTCGCTGCCGATCACGATGGCAGCCGGGCCCTTCAAGTCCGCCTCATAGAGGGATGTCTGCCCCTCCGCCGCCGTGCCGAACACCCACACGCCCTGCTTCTTCAGATCCTTCAGCAGGCTGGGGATATTCGCCACACGGGCCACCGGCATATAGCTGACCGCTCCGGCAGAAGTCTTGGCCACCACAGCCGTCAGACCAGCACTGCGGCGCTTGGGAATGATGACACCGTGGGCACCGGCGCACTCGGCAGTACGCAGGATGGCACCCAGATTGTGGGGGTCGGAAATCTCATCACAGACCACCAGCAGCGGTGCCTCGCCCTTGGCAGCCGCACGCTCCAGCAGCGATTCCACCGACACATACTCCCGCATGGAAGCCAGTGCGATGACACCCTGGTGGGCATGGGTACGGCTCATGTTATCCAGCTTGCGGCGGTCGGCATCCACCACGACCACGCCCTGAGCGCGAGCCTTGGAAGCGATGTGTCCCAGGGTCTTGTCCGTTTCACCCTTGGCCAGATAGATCTTATCAATGGCTGTTCCGGCGCGCAGTGCTTCGATGACCGCGTTACGGCCCTCAATAATGCCGTCAGCTTCCGCTGCGGGCAGTGTTTTTTTCGTCTCGTTTTCTCTCATATTCATAAAGTCCTGTTCTTTTAGATTTTGTACCAGATTTTTATTAGTATAGCATACCAAACCGGCAATATAAAGTATCATTCATAGAAATTTTACAGAATCGGTACTGATACGCCGCTTGTTCCTTACTCTTTTTTATGGTATACTGTCCGATAGTCGATTTTTCTCCGCCTGCAGGCGGTTCGCGGAAGGAGGACCTTATGGATCCTAATCATAAAAACAGTAAAAACAGCAAAACCCCCAAAAACAAAAACCTGCGCGGCGTCCTAACGCTGATTGCCTGGGCCATTGTTTTGACGGTCGTCTTTAACTATATTGGTGCATACAGCAGCAATGCGGCCAACAAAACTTCCAGCCATGAGGTGGAATACAGCCAGTTCATCTCTATGGTGAAAAAGGACCAGGTCAAGGAAATCGTCTTTGAAGACGATACCATTTATATCACTCCTGTGGACGACTATGTCTACAAGGACAAGGAGAACAAGAAAACCTATCCCGGCAAGGAAGTCACCCTCTACACCGCCGAGATTGCCAACCCCAACCTGCTCTCGCTGCTGGATGAACACCCGTCCATCCACTACACGCGGCCCTATCAGGCCAAGATGTCTCCCGTGCTGGAGTTCATGATGGCCTATCTGCTGCCTGTCATTCTGATGATGGGCCTGTTTATGCTGCTCATGCGCATCATGTCCCGTAGTGGCGGCGGCGGTATTGGCGGTATCGGCAATGTGGGTAAGTCCAATGCCAAGGTCTACATGGAGAAATCCACCGGTGTCACCTTCAAGGATGTCGCCGGTCAGGACGAGGCCAAGGAATCTCTGGAGGAGATCATCGACTTCCTCCACAATCCCGGCAAGTACACCGCTATCGGCGCACGTCTGCCCAAGGGTGCTCTGCTGGTAGGCTCTCCCGGTACCGGTAAGACCCTGCTGGCCAAGGCCGTCGCCGGTGAGGCCAACGTCCCCTTCTTCTCCATCTCCGGTTCTGACTTTGTGGAGATGTTCGTGGGTGTCGGCGCCAGCCGTGTCCGTGACCTCTTTAAGGAGGCCGCCAAGGTCGCTCCCTGCATCATCTTCATCGACGAGATCGATACTATCGGTAAATCCCGTGACGGCGGTCGCTTCGGCGGCAACGACGAGCGGGAACAGACCCTCAACCAGCTGCTGGCTGAGCTGGACGGTTTCGACCCCTCCAAGGGCGTCATCGTTCTGGCCGCCACCAACCGTCCCGAGGTGCTGGACAAGGCCCTGCTGCGTCCCGGTCGTTTTGACCGCCGCATCACCGTGGACCGTCCCAACCTGGCCGGTCGTCTGGCAACGCTGCAGGTTCACACCCGCAACATCCATCTGGCCGAGGACGTGGATCTGAACAAGATCGCTCAGGCCACCGCCGGCTGCGTCGGTGCCGACCTGGCCAACCTGGTCAACGAGGCCGCCCTCCGTGCCGTGCGCAAGGGCCGCCGTGCCGTCAACCAGAACGATCTGCTGGTGTCCTTTGAAACGGTAATTGCCGGCAGCGAGAAGAAGGGCAGTGTCATCACCGAGGAAGAAAAGCGCATCATCGCTTACCACGAGGTGGGCCATGCACTGGTGGCTGCCAAGCAGAAGAATGCCCAGCCTGTCTCCAAGATCACCATTGTGCCCCATACCCAGGGCGCTCTGGGTTACACCCTGCATCTGCCTGAGGAAGAAAAGTTCCTCATGAGCAAGGAAGATATCCTCACCGAGATCCGCACCCTGCTGGCCGGTCGTTCCAGCGAGGAAGTGGTGTGCAACACCATGACCTCCGGTGCCGCCAACGATATCGAGCGTGCTACCGAGATGGCCCGCAACATGGTGGCCCGGTTCGGTATGTGCGATGAGTTTGATATGATGGCTCTGGGCACTGTTCACAACCAGTATCTGGACGGCTCCTACTCCATGGACTGCGCACAGGAGACCTACGCCGCTGCCGACCGCGCCGTGGTGCAGATCATCCGCCAGTGCCATGAAGATGCCAAGCAGATCCTCCGGGAGAACCGGGAGCTGCTGGACAAGATTGCCTCCTATCTGCTGAAGAAGGAGACCATCACCGGTCAGGAAATGATGGCCATTATCGAGGGCCGTGACCCCGAGACCGTGGACAACTATGGTGCTACCCGGGAGGAGGATGAGCCCAAGGCTTTCCGTCCCACCGTGCCCGATGTCATCGAAGCACCGGCTAAGAAAATCTCCATGGTGTCTGAGCCCATCCCCATGCCGGAGTTTGACAACGAGACTCCTGCAACGGATGACGCGCCGCAGGAAGCTCCCGCTTCAGAGGACAGCCCTGTTGAAGAGGCTCCCTCCGAGGAGGCACCCTGCGCTGACGAAGCCGAGGACAACAGCCACAACAACTAATCCCTCGTCTCTCTCCACCGGACACGGTTTGAACCGTGTCCGGTGATTTTTTTGTCCCATCCGGCAGGGAAGCGGGGGGCTAATCACAGTCATCCGCTGATCGTTCGATCGATCGGGGCGGCCCTTTCTGGCCCAAATTGTACCCGATATTCCCCCATCCGGCTCTGCTTTCCCCACAGGCGATGTGCGCCGGTTCCCGGAGTTTTCCACGAGAAAAGTTGCCAAATCAGCAGTTTTTTCCGAAAAATCACCATCAGGAACGGGTAACCGTCCTACTGCAAAGCGAAAATATCGGAAATTTCTCCTTGCATTGGCCGTTGAATTGTGGTATATTTCACAAGGACAATTGAATAGAGCATATACCATATTTCTATGTTGCCGCCAAAGCGCGGCAAAGAAGGAGAAGACTATGAAAAAAAGATTCCCTGCTCTTTTCCTGGCACTGGTACTGGCAGGCTCTGTACTCAGCGGATGCGGAGACGGAAGCAGCAGCCAGAGTGCCGAAGGAAATAATGGCTACGAACAGCGCGCTGCCAACAATGAAATCGTTGTCGGTATCGCGCAGGACCTGGAAGACAGTCTTGACCCGCACCTGAGTGTGTCGGCAGGAACCAGAGAGGTTATGTTCAACATCTATGAGGGACTGGTAAAACCCACTCCCGATGGTGAATTGATCTACGCGGTCGCCGCCGATTGCTCCGTCTCAGAGGACGGTCTGACTTACACTTTCCCCCTGCGTGAAGGCGTGAAGTTCCACAACGGCCAGGCTGTCACCGCGGAAGATGTCGTTTACTCGATCACTCGCTGCGCTGACACTTCGGAGGGAGCTCCGTTGGTGCCGGCGCTTTCTATTATTCAGGACGTGACCGCCCCCGACGAGCACACCGTTGTGATTACCATTAAAGAGCCCAACCTGGAGTTCCTCAGCTACCTGACGGTAGCCATCGTCCCCAAGGACGCCAAGGATCTGGCCACCCAGCCCGTGGGTACCGGCCCCTTTAAGTATGTATCCCGCTCCCCGCAGGAAAGCATTGTCCTTGAGAAGAATGACGATTACTGGGGCACCCCTGCATCTCTGGACAAGGTGACCTACAAGATCTACGAGGACGCCACGGCCCTGATGATGGCCGTCAAGGGCGGCAGCGTCGACCTGTGTGCCCACTTGACCAGCTCCCAGACCGCACAGCTGGGTGATAACTTTGATGTGCTGGAAGGCACCATGAATCTGGTGCAGGCCGTCTATCTGAACAACAAGGTCGAGCCTTTCGATGACCCCGCCGTCCGGCAGGCCATCTCTTATGCCATCGACCGTCAGGCCGTGATGGATTTCGTGGCTGACGGCCACGGCACCGCTCTGGGCAGCAGTATGTATCCTGCTTTTAAGAAGTACTTTTTGCCCGAGCTGAACGATTACTATTCCTATGACCCCGCCAAGGCCAAAGAACTGCTGGCCAAGGCCGGCTATCCCGATGGCTTTGACATGACCATCATGGTGGCCAGCAACAACAAGCCCCATGTGGATACCACTGAGGTGGTCGCCGAGCAGCTGCGCGCCATCGGCATCAACGTCGAGGTGCAGCAGGTGGAGTGGCAGACCTGGGTGGATGAGGCTTACAAGGGCCGCAATTTCCAGGCCACGGTCGTGGGACTGGACGCCCACACCATGACGGCCCGGGATCTGCTGGAGCGCTTCACCTCCGAGCATCCCAAGAACTTTATCAACTACCACAACCCCAAGTATGATGCCCTGTTCCAGCAGGCCATCACTGCGAAGGATGAGGCCGAACAGACCAAGTTCTACAAGCAGATGGAGACCCTCCTCACGGAGGACGCCGCCAACCTGTATATTCAGGATCTGTGTGATCTGGTGGCCATCCGAAAGGATCTGACCGGTATGCAGTTCTATCCCATCTTTGTGATGGATCTGTCCACGGTTCATTATGTCAATCAATAAACACCAACGGCTCCGGCCGTACTAAGAAAGAAGAGGCGATCAGCGTTGAAATATGCAGCGAAAAAATTAGGGATGGTGCTGCTCACAATGCTGATCGTCTCTTTTCTTGCCTTTTTGACCTTCCAGGTCATCACAGGCGACCCCACCAACACCCTGCTGGGCAGTGAGGCAACCCCGGAGCGGGTGGCGGCCTTGCGGGAAGAGCTGGGACTGAACCGTCCCTTCCTGGTCCGCTACGGCGACTGGGTGGTGAACTTCCTCCGGGGCGATTGCGGCACCTCCTACATCTACCGGATGCCGGTGACCCAGATGCTCTCCGGCAAGCTGCAAATCACCATGCTGCTGACCGCCATTGCCTTTTTGCTCATTGTGGTGGTGTCCATCCCGCTGGGCATTCTCTGCGCCGACCGGGGCGGCCGACTGGACCGCTTTTTCAATGTGACCGGGCAGGTCATGATGTCCATTCCGCCCTTCTTCACCGGGATTCTGCTGACGTATCTGTTCGGCATTGTTCTGCATTTCTTTGAACCCGGCGGCTTTATCGATCCCTCCGCCAACTTCTGGGGCAGCGTCCGATATCTGCTGTTTCCCGCCATTTCCATTGCGCTGCCCCGCATCGCCATGACGGTGAAGATGCTGCGCAGCGGCATTCTCGAGGAAATGCACAAGGACTATGTCCGCACCGCCCGCAGCCGCGGCAATGATCGCCGTGCGACACTGTACCGTCATGTGCTGCGCAACGCCGTGGTGCCGACGGTGGCCTTCCTGGCCATGACCATTGCCGACATTGTGGCCGGCAGCGTGGTGGTGGAGCAGGTCTTTGCCATCCCCGGTCTGGGACGGCTGCTGCTGACCTCGATTTCCACCCGTGACTATCCCGTGGTGCAGGCAATCATTGTTCTCATGGCCTTCTGGGTCGTGCTGGTGAACTTTGCAGCAGATCTCATCAACCAGCGGCTGGACCCCCGGCTGCGGTTACAGTAAGGAGGCGGCATCATGCAGATTGACAAACACAACGCCTACCTCCGGGTAGGTCTGGTTCTGACGGCTTTGGTCACGGTACTGGCGGTCATCGGTCGGTTCTGGACCCCGTATGACCCCTCGGCCATGGACAGCGCTCTGGTCTATGCCCCCCCTTCCTGGCAGCATCTGTTCGGCACCGATAACTTCGGGCGGGATATTTTCAGCCGTGTCATGAAGGGCATTTCCACCACGTATTTCATTTCTTTGTGCACCGTGATTGCCGGCTCCTGTGCCGGTGTGATCATCGGTGCTCTTACCGGTTATTTCGGCGGTATTGTGGATAACATCCTCATGCGGGCCAACGACGCCCTTACCGCCTTTCCCAGTATTTTGCTGGCTCTGGTGTTTATCTCTGTGCTGGGTTTTGGCAAATACAATGTCATTCTGGCACTGAGCATCGCTTTTATCCCCAGCTATGCCCGTGTGGTCCGCAGTGAATTTGCCCGCCACCGGGAAATGAACTATGTCAAAAGCGCCCGTCTCATGGGCGCCAGCCATGCGCGTATCATCTTTTTGCATATTCTGCCCAACACCCGCGCGGTGATTCTCCCCACACTGGTGATTGGCTTCAATAACGCTGTGCTGGCCGAGGCCAGCATGAGCTATATCGGCATCGGCGTTCGCTCTCCGGATGTATCGCTGGGCTATATGCTCTCTGAATCCCAGAGCTATATGAGTGCCGCCCCCTGGTATGTCCTGTGCACGGGACTGACCATCGTTGTCCTGATTCTCGGTTACAGTCTGCTGGGCGAGGGATTGCAGTACAAGAAAGGGAGGTAAGAAAGATGCTGGAAATCAAAGACCTGCACGTGCAGTTTCATACCAGTGACCACGAGGCCGTCCGGGGCATCAACTTGTCCGTCGGTGACGGGGAGATCGTGGGCCTGGTAGGGGAGTCCGGCTCTGGTAAGACCGTAACCGCCATGATGGTGGCCGGTCTTTTGAACAGCGATCTGGCTTCCCGTTCCGGGCAGGTCCTCCTCGACGGCGTGGATCTGCTGCAAATCAGCAGTACCGAACTGCGCCGCCGTCAGGGCAAGGACATCTGCGTGGTCTTTCAGGAGCCCATGAGCGCCATGAATCCCGTCATGCGCATCGGGCCTCAGGTAGAGGAGTGTCTGCGCATCCACACCCAGCTCTCCCGACAGGAGCGCAAGCAGCGTGCTCTGCAAGCCATGCGGGA
>RCNI01001239.1_pt1 | contig 14157 bp, 13 predicted proteins | sample 2041151 | NCBI WGS metagenome assembly RCNI01 (sample SAMN09708214, study PRJNA481090) | feces metagenome | isolation source: feces | place: Antarctica: Albino Rookery | reverse complement strand
AATAGAGACTTCTACGTTGGCTCCGGCCTTAGGCTCTTCAATATACCGGGAGGAGACCAGAGTGCCGTCGGTGGTGACCACGTCCTCACGGAGGCCGTCCACACCGTGCAGATACTCTTCGTATGCAGCTTCCAGACCGTCCTGGCCCACCTCAGTGTCCATTTTGTAGCCGGGAATGGTTTTATAGTGCTTCCACTGCTCGGCGTTCATAGCGCCCACATAGCCCAGAATATGGGCGGCATAGGGGGTATTGTACTCTCGCACAGTGGAGGCTTCCACGTTCAGACCGGGGATGTTCAGCTCCACGATTGCAGACAGCACGCTGTCACTGGCATCGGCAAGCAGTACATATTGGGAGAGGCTGCCTACGCAGTTGCGCAGATCCATTTCGTAGCGAAGGCCAATGACCTTCCGGGCTTCCTCTTCTGTCCACTCTGCCGGGATCTTGTAGCGTTCCCGCAGCTTTTCCACCAGCAAAGGTGCGGTGATATCCGAGTCAAGGCCGGTTTTGTATTCCAGATAAGTCTGGAAATAGCCCTGCCAGGCGGAATTGTACTCGTCCAGCGTATAGGTAAAGGGCCGCTGAGGAGTTACGGGGAAATGGTCGGCATACTCGATGCCCTCCTGCTCACAGCGTTTTACCAGTTGATACAGGTGATCGTTTGTGTTGTTGGCAGAAAGCAGAACGTAATGGTTAATGACCAGATCATAACTGGCACGGTTGCTGACCAGCAGGTTTCCGTTACAGTCCAGAATGTCACCCCGGGCGGCTTTCACTCGGGTGAGGGTGGTAAAGGTGGTGGCGTTGTCCTTGCTGCCTCCGGTTTTGATGATCTGCTCATCGTAAAGCTTGTAAGCGTAAAAAACCAGAACCAGTGAAAACAGCACCAGAAGCAGACGGGCGCGGTTTCGGGTTATTCTTTCCATGTTTGACCTCCAATGGCCCCAATGGACAGGCCGATGGGGTAAAGAACAGGGATAGCAATTGCGGTAAGGACTGCGGTGATCAGAAAGCCCACGATGCGCCCGGGATACGTAAGGCCCAGAGCCAGCCCGGCGGCGAAGGTGAGAAGTTCATACAGGAGCATGGCAAGGCTTGTGCACCAAATGGCGGTACTGAAGCTCTTGCGCATGTAAGCCTGACGGAAAATAGAGATGAAAACCGCAATGGCAGTAATGAGCACCACGGAAAAAATTCCCGGTGCACTGCCGGAAAACAGATATAAAAGCGAGGAAATAAGGGCAAATACACTGCCGCTTTCCGTGCCTTCAATCAGACAAAACAGGAAAATGGCGCAGGGGATTAACTCAGTGGTGGCCCCAAAGAGCCGAGCCCGGGACAAAAGCACATCCTGCACAACAGACAGTATCAGCAGCACAAACAGGTAAAGTGCCCATTTGAGCATGGATTTTTGCTGCTTTTTGGTGGGGACCAGCTGGCTGACCCAGTTGGAATAGGGTCGATCGGGTTTGAATTCGTGTCTCTTTGCCATGGCGATCACCCTGCATTATTGTATTCTGTAATGATGAACACCTGTTCCAAACTGCGGATATCTGCGGCAGGCTTCAAAAGGGCAAACTTTGCAACGCCCGTATCGTCAAAGCCCGCATCCACCACGTAGCCCAGAATCAGATTCCGGGGATAGATGGTAGAGCCGCTGGTAACCACCTGGTCGTTATTTCGGATGGTGGCGGAGCTGGGCAGATAGTTCATTCTGAGCAGGCCCGCAAGGCCGGAGGAGTAGCCGCCCTGCACCATGCCGCTGTAGCCGGAGGCGGCAATGTTGGAGCTGATTTCCAAAGAGGAGTCCAGAATGGACTTGACCACGGAATAGTTAGGGCCGACCTGGCTGATGACGCCCACCAGCTCTCCGCTGGCGGTAATGGCACACATGCCCTCCTTGAGGCCGGCATTTGCGCCCCGGTTGATGGTAAAGGTATTGGACCACTCATTGGAGCTGGAGCCGATGATGTAGCTGTCTACCAGTTTGTAGTCCTCGTGGGAATCGGTCAGATCCAGCAGTGCCCGAAGACGCTCGTTTTCACGGGCAATGGAATCCACCTGCAGGGCATCGGCCTGGACTTTGGAAAGTTCTTCCTTTAAAGATTCGTTTTCCGCCACCAGGGATTCGTATTCAAACATATAGCTGTAAAGCTGCTCCGCCTTGTCAGTCAGACTGCTGACACCGGTGCGGATGGGGGTCAGAACGCCCTGCACCAGCATGTCCGGCAGCTGCTGCCCGGTTAAGTTACTGACCACAGCCAAAATCACAGCCAGCAAAACGGCAATCACCAGAACAACCCGAACCCGGGAAGAAAAAAAGTGTTTCATAGGGTCTCCTCCATACATTCAGGGGCGATCCGGCGCAGAATCTGCCCTAAGCGGCACACGGGCAGGCCCATGACATTATAATAGTCGCCCACCATTTTTTCCGCAAACAGGGCAGCGCCTCCCTGAATTCCATAGCTTCCGGCCTTATCCATAGGCTCACCGGTGTGGATGTAGGCCCAGATCTCACGGTCGCTGAGCTCCCGAAAGTGGATATCGGTAATTTCCGTGCAGATTTCGGTGTGCGCACCGTGCAGCACGGTAAGTCCCGTCATCACTTGATGGCGCTTGCCGGACAGCAGACGCAGCATACGGTATGCGTCGCTTTCGTCCCGGGGCTTGCCCAGAATCTGCCCGTCGCAGACAACAATGGTATCTGCGGCAATGACCACGTCCTGTGCACTGTGAGGGGTTGCCTGGGCCTTTAAGCGGCTGACCCGTGCCACTTCCTCCTGAGGGGGCTTGCCGGGGTCCATGGTTTCGTCGATATCTGCAGCCCGGACGGTAAAGGGAATATGATACAGTCCCATCAGCTCTTTGCGCCGGGGGGACTGAGATGCTAAAATTACTTGCATTTGCTTGCTTCCTCTCGCATGTGTTATTCAACACCTCTTAGATATAGGCCTCTGGTGCAGGCACCGGGGTCAAAAGGCACAGGGTTTTGAACGCAGGAGAGCACCTGATCAACCTCTCTGGGGTTTTCGGTTGTAAAGTACAGACGGGTCGCCCAAAGCCCCAGCCGGGCCAGATCATCCTGCCGATCCAGCCAGTTGAGTTTTTTGCCGTTGAGCAGAATGCTGCGGCAGCTGGCACCGTCTTTGATGACGGGAAACTCTGCGCCTGTTTTGTCGGTCAGCTTTGTGGGGCCGAGATGGCAGGTGCAGTTTCCGGTTTTGCCCTTAATGAGGCAGTTTTCCGTGACCATAAGGGGCAGTCTGCCATAGGCAATCAGCTCACAGGGTACGGCTTTGCTCACGTCCCGGATCTGGGGCAGTGTCATTTCAAAGCTTAAGCAGGCAGAGCGCAGCTCCAGATCCCGTGCCACATGGACAGCGGCGGAGTTATACAGATTCAGTCCAAAATCGCCCCGTGCCCGGATTCCGCATTCTCTGACGGGAAGCAGGTGGCCCAGATTGCCCACAAGGGCCTCCCGGATGCCCAGACTGCGCAGAGCCAGCAAGTCGCTTCGCAGCTGCGGCAGCTCGCCGTCGTGCAGAATGCGGGGCAGCACCACGCAGACCTTTACACGGGAGAGAAGCTTCTGGCAGAAGGCAGGGTCTTCGGTCAAAATATGCAGCGGCACGTAAAGCAGTGCCGGATTCAGCTTCAGAAGTCTGCCGGTAATCTGCTCCCGGGTGGTGACCTGTACGGTCAGCTCCGGATGGTTCCGGCTGCCGGAAACATGGGGGAGCTTTTTGGGACGGCTCAGCTTGGGCGCCTCACGGCGTGCCCGCTGGGCGGTCAACAGATTCAGAGCGTCCCGGCGCAGAGAGTTGATGGAGGCGGCGGACAGCGTAAGCCCCGGGGCCACCTCTGCCTGCACGGACACGCAGTAGTAAGGGGTGCCGCCGGTTTTGGACAGACGGGCGGCAAGCGCATCCTGGGACAGCTCTACCACTCTGGCCCGCTCCGGAGTGGGGCCTTCCAATGTGACTACCCGGCCATCCGGGTCTGTGACGGTTAAGGTGGTGCCGTTCGGCTGCACGGAGGCCCGAAGGCTGATGGGCACCAGACCGTTTTCGGTGGTTTCGTAGGTTTGCCGGATTTCCTTCATCCAGTTCTGGTTCTCTCCACGGTCCTCCCGGATGCCAAACATGTGGGGGCCGGGATTTCCGGCATAATAACCGTTTGTAAAGCCTTGCCGGTTAAAGGCGGTAAGGAGCCTGTCCATCATGGGACGGGTCACGTTGCCCCGGTCAATGGCTTCCCGGTAGACCTGGGTGACGGATGCCACGTATTCGGGCCGCTTCATACGGCCTTCCAGCTTCAGGGATGCTACGCCCATCTCCTGCAGGTCCTTTAAATAGTGAACAAGACAGTTGTCTTTGAGACTCAGAGGGTATTTGTTCTGCCAGCGGTCATAACCGTAGCTCTGACGGCAGGGCTGGGCGCAGCGCCCACGGTTTCCGGAGCGGCCTCCGATGGCGGCGGACAGATAGCACTGACCGGAATAGCCCATGCAAAGAGCGCCGTGCCCGAAAACCTCAATTTCAATGGGGGATTTCTGGCAGATATAGCGGATCTCCTCCCGGCTCAGTTCCCGGCTCAGCACCACCCGACTCATGCCCCAGGCGGCGCACATGAGCACCCCCGGCAGAGAGTGGATGGTCATCTGGGTGGATCCGTGAATGGCAACATTGGGTGCAATCTGCTTGCACAGCTCCACAATTCCCAGATCCTGCACAATAAAGGCGTCTACACCGCTGGAGGCAGCGTGACGAATGAGGGAGACCAGATCCGGTGTCTCCTTATCGGATACCAGCGTGTTCAGCGTCAGATGGACGGCAACACCCCGGATATGACAGTATTTAATTGCCTCAGTCAGTGCCTGAGGGGTAAAGTTTTTTGCGCTCTGACGCGCATTAAATTGGCCGCAGCCCAAATAGACGGCATCGGCACCGTTTTGCACTGCAGCCCGCAGGGCTTCCATAGACCCTGCCGGTGCTAAAAGTTCCAGCATAGTATTCTTCTCCATATGGTATACTTAAGCACATTATAGCATACATGTCCCGGCGGTTCTACCCTGTTAAGAATAAATTTACAGAAAATACTGGAAAGAAAAGGACACAGTCAGAAACTGTGTCCCGGGGGTTATTCGTTGAAGAAAAGCAGAGAGAACCAGGTGATGACATTGCTGCCGTACTGAAATTCCAGGCCGTTCTGCTCCAGGGTGGGGATGATGTTAATGCCGTGGCTTTCCACGCAGGGGTGCATCTGCTCCGGGAACCGGCAGGGCTTTCCCTCCAGATATGCACAGTGATCGCACAGGGTGCAGGCCTCTGTGGACAGCACATAAGGCTCGATTCCCTGCTTGCGGAAAAAGTCTCGAACCTGGTTTGTAAGTACCTCGTGCTCTGGACGGGTTGCCAGTGTCTCGTCGATATTGGAAATGTCCTCCACCTCTGCCACAGAGCCGATCAGAAGGCAGTTTTCAAAGGAAAGACATTTTTCCTTGCAGTTTGCTACCGCTCCCACACCCGGCGGGCATGCCCAGGTTTTGCCGTACATGGGGCATTCGGCTCTGCAGATGTGGCGGATGCGGTCGGAAAACTCCAAAGACTTAGGGTCAATGTAGGTGTAGATATAAAGGGGAAGCTGATTGAGTTCCTGCTCGATTTTTTCTCGATCCATTATGCCAGCTCCTCCATGATTCTGCTGCAGCCCTGGCACACATCTTCCCAGGTCTGGGTGAAATCGCCGCTGTACCAGGGGTCAGCCACGTCCCGATCCAAAAAAGGACGGAACTTGGTCTCCTTCGGGAACATGCGGTGCAGGTACCGGGCGTTGGAGGCATCCATGTAGTAGATGTAGTCAAAGGTATCGCAGTCGGCCTGGGTGATTTGACGGGCGGCATGACCGGAACAGTCAATGCCGTGGCTGGCAAGCTCACGCCGTGCAGGGGGATAGACAGGGTTTCCCAGCTCCTCCCGGCTCACTGCGGCAGACTCAATGTGCAGGGGAGCGCCGGCTTTTTTGGCCATATCTTTTAAAACAAACTCTGCCATGGGACTGCGGCAGATATTGCCATGGCAGACGAACAGTACTTTTGTCATGCGATCATTCTCCTCAAAAGATTCCTCAAAATTTCCCAACGATTATATCATATTTTTTGCGGATTTGAAAGCATTTCTCGCAAAAACTGCCGATACGAGGCAAAAGAATCCGGAAACGGACAGAAAAAAGATCTGCTGCCCGGCGTATGCAGGCAGCAGATCTTTGCGTATGAAACTGAATTCTGCCGGGAAATATCCGGCATTAAAAAATCAATCCAGATGGAAGATCTCTTCCATATTGGCCCACCAGACACCGGGGCCGGCAGAGTCCACCGGCTGCTGACAGGGGCCGGTCTCTTTCAGCCAGAGCTGTGTCACAGGATCGTCATCCATTTTTGCCATATCGGCGGCGTAGTCGTCGCCCACATATTCCATATAGGCAAACAGCAGGCCGTCACGCAGATAAATGGAATAATTACGGATATTGCATTCTGTGAGCTTTGCCAGCACCTGGGGCCATGCATTGGCGTGAAGCTCACGGTATTTGGCTTCCATTTCGGGTTTTACACGAATTACTTGACCGAATCTTCTCATTTTTCTCCTTCTTCCTTGGACTTCAAAGTATTTCTCGAATTTTTTCTTCCATGGCCGCTGCCACCTTTTTGTGGTTTTCACGGTCAAAGTGCAAACCGTCCAGGGGGGAGGCCTGGGCATAACGGGCGATGTCCAGGAACCAGACACCGCAGCGGTCTGCCACTTGCTTATAAAGTGCCGGAAGCTGCCGGGAGGTGCCGCTGCGATCGCCCAAAATCTCACCCAGGAAGGTGCTGCTGCGCACTTCCGGCGGACTTACCAGCAGAATCTGGAAGGGTTTGTCCCAGGTGTAATTGGGAACGGCCTGGGCCGTCCTTACCACACGCTCCACGCTCCAGGCAATGTCGGCGGCGGTTGCGCCGAAGCGCAGCTTAAGGTCGTTGGTGCCCAACATGATGATCACAAGATCCAGAGGCGTATGGCTTTCCAGAACGGAGGGGAGCTGCCGAATGCCGCATTTATCTCCCTCTACCGGGTCTTCCCAGACACTGGTCCGTCCGTTGAGGCCCTCCTCGATAACATGATAGCCTTCTCCCAGCCGGGCCTGCAGAATGCCGGTCCACCGTTCGTTTCGGGGATACCTGCCTCTGCCTTCCGGGCTTTCTCCATAGGTGTTGGAGTCACCAAAACACAGAATGTTCTTTTCCATAGGATCCCTCTTTCCTGGTGTTTGTTAATGTGTTCATCATACGAAGAATAGGGGGCGGTGTCAATATGGGAATATGGGCCGGAAAAGAGGGTGCCCTTTTGTGCAATCTGCGAAAAGCCCCTGGGACGCGGCAGGCCCTTATCGACAGCGCAGAAAGTGCCATGTATTTTGGGGTGGGAGGAAAAATGAAGTACAATCCCCATCATGAATTCAGAAAGAAGGCCGTACGCCGTGATTAGGGAACAATTAAAGAAAAAGGCATTTTGCGGTTTTCATTTGTGGCGGGGCTTATATTTTCGGTTGTGGAATTTGTTTTTTCATATACAGTCATTCCCGGTCGGTGCTTATGGATGCAGTGTATGACGGAACGGAACTGATTTTTATTGGACTGCTGCTATTCCTCACACCGCTGTTTCACAAGCCCATTTCAGAAAAACTCCCCTATGGATACTATCAGGTGGAGTCGGTGTGCTTGGTTGTAAAGGGGGTTATGATGCTGGCGGTCACGGTATGTGTCTTTGCATCCATTATCCAATCGGCCTTTTCCGGGGGAAATCCTGTGGATTGCGGTTTATTTCCGGATCCCGGACAGTGCCTTGCAGATAGAGAATCTGAAAAGCCTGACGTAAGGGGTAAATGGGGCGTTTTGTCAGTCCTTTCCCCAGTGTACCTGTGAGCTGATTTTGGTTCCGTAAAAACAAACAGCGCCGGAGCATCTGTTGGCTCCGGCGCTGACTGCGTCTTATGAATTAGGACCTTTTAAAATGTGGTTATTGTAGAAATCGCTCTTCTTTTCCAGCTCCGTATTGGCGTATGCAAAACCGTATTCCTCAAACAGGGTCTTATCACCGGAAAACAGGTCCGTGCCGATGCCCAGTCTGCTGCCGTCGTATGTTACGCCCATGCTGGAGAGAATGGTGGGGAACAAATCGAAGTTTGCATACTGGCGGTTAAAGAGAATGTCCTTATCTCTGGATGCCACACCCGGGTAGGGGTTTAAGATTACGTTATATTGCGAGCGGTGGTAGGTCGGGTCAAACTTATAGAAATGGAAGAAGTTTGTCTCCATGCTGAGGTGGTCGCCGGTGATGACAACCGTCGTATTTTCATAGAAGGGCTGAGCCTGAATCCACCTCACGAATTTGTCTACCTCAGAGGAACTGTAGGCCACCACGTTTGCATACTGGTTTTCATGGGGAGTGGGGGCATACTTGCTCAGATAGCCGTCGGGACGGTGGGTATCGGCGGTCTCCATAATGAAGTTAAAGGGCTTACCAGTTTGGCTGAGCCGGGTGATTTCATCTTTGGCAAACTGGAACAGTTTGTCATCCTCAAAGCCCCACCACACGGAGTAGTCGGGGGGAACCAGACCGTTTTTCTGTGCGTATTTATGGTCCATGATCTTGAAATCACCGTGGGACTTAAAGTAGTAGGTAAGGCCGCCAAAATCCGCATCGGCACCGAACATAAGGGTCTGCTCATAGCCCTGCTCCGCAAGAATTTCGCCCAGCGTGTAGGCACCGGGCAGGAAGTTGCCTTCAGAGCCGTATGCGTTAGGCTCGGTGGGGGCCTTCATGGGAAGACCGGTTGACATGTTGACCATAGAGGCAACGGACCAGGTGGTGCCCACTGCCGACTGAGGGCCGCCGAACTGGTGGTCCAGATGGGAGAAGCTGTAGCCCTCTTCTGCCAGGGTCGTCAGCTCGGGAATCAGATTTACGTCCATAAATCCGCCCAGATCCTTGGACATATAGCTGTTTTCCATGGATTCCAGATAAATATGGATTAGATTTCTCTTCTGCTCCGGGAACTGCAGGTTTGCATCTCTGGGATCTACATAGTGGGAGTCAATCATGTCGGATTTTTCAAAATAGGCATTGTACACAGCCTTGATTTTGAAGCGGTAAATGCCGTAGCCCAGACCGCCTGCAAAGACTGCCACGGTAAGCACGATGCTTACAATGCGGTAGGCGGTGCGGTTTATAAGGGTAACTGCTTTTTCCTTATTCTTGAAAGCAAGGGGGAATTTTCCAAAGAGGAAAAGACCGCATAGGGTACTCAGCAGCAAGGTGATAAACAGGGGGCCTTCCAGTACATCGCTGTAGTCCACCATATCGCTGCCGGTGGTGGGGGAGAAGTAGGTGATCAGAATCTGGTCGGCAGGCAGATCGCCGTATTCACCCTTGGCCCAGTCTGTGGCAAAGATACACAAAAAGCCTGCAAAAATCAGAATCAATGCGATTACTTTCAGCGTGGCTGCCAGTTTTTTTCGTTTCACAGGTGCACCGGTGCAGACAAAATACTTGGCTTTTAAGGTGCGCAGCAGCAGAATCAGCACGCCTACCAGCAGAGCCAGCACAAAAAACAGGAAAAGCGATCCAAATCCGGAGGCGTCCAGGAAGTGCTGACAGCGGAAAATGTATTTATACGCCGCAAGAGAAAACAGCGTAACGAAGAAGCCGTTTTTGACGAGGGTGAGAATGCAGCGGCCCACTGCCTGCTTTTTGTTTAATACAAAAAGCTCTGCGGCACTGATGAACAAAGATGCCAGTATGCCCATTAAGATAACCATGAAATCTTCCTTCCTTAAGGCAAAATAGTAAACGGGTGTTTTTTGGCCATTTCCCGGTTTTTCCGGGCTTTTTTTCTATATGACCAATGCCTTTTGATTCTATCATATAATGGAACGTTTGGCTATGGCTTTTATAGCCAAAATAAAAAGGGACGTTTTGAGAACGTCCCTTTTTTCAGTTAAGCGGTGCGGCTGACCCGGCAGGATCTGCTGCGGGTAGCGTATTGCAGGAAAATGACAACGGCAACCAGGGCGATGCCGATGGTGTCGGTGATGAGGCCCGGGTAAATCAGCAGAAGTCCGCCTGCAGCGCTGATGATGCGCTGATAGACGCTCATATGATGGACAATGTAGCCCTCAAGGGCTGCGGAGATGGCGAAAATACCCAGGAACGACGTGATGCAAATTAAGATGACCTCACCTGCGCCGGTGTCAATAAACAGCATTGCAGGATTGAGGGCAAAGACATAAGGTACGATGAAGGCCGCAACGGCAAGCTTGGTGGCGGTGAGGGCCGTCTTCATGGGATTTGCCTGGGCGATGGCGGCACCGGCATAGGCTGCCAGAGCCACGGGAGGGGTAAGGTCGGCCACGATGCCGAAGTAGAACACGAAAAAGTGAGCGGCGACCAGAGGCACGCCCATGCGCACCAGAATGGGGGCGCAGGTGGCAGCCATAATGCAGTAGTTGGCAGTGGTAGGCACGCCCATGCCCAGAATGATGCAGCAGATCATGGTGAGGAACAGGGCGATGATCACCTGGTTTCCGGCTAGGGCCACAATGCCGTTGATCAGCATGTTGGCAAGGCCGGTCATGGTGATGGTACCGGCAATGATGCCGGCAATGCCGCAGGCTGCGGCCACGGTGATCATACCACGTCCGCCGGCGGACAGAGCATCCAGAAGCCACTTGAAGTTTGTGCGGTGGCCTTTATCGAAAAGGCTGACCACAATGGCGGCTACAATGGCAATGGCGGCGGCGTACTGAATGGAGCTGCGGCTGGTGCTGACCAGATACACAAGCAGAACCAGAGGCAGCAGCAGGTACAGCTGCTTCAGAAGGGGCTTTATTTTGGGAAGCTCTTCTCTGGAAAGACCCCGAAGACCCATCTTTTTGGCTTCCAGATGGACGGAGATAAAGATGCCGGCAAAGTACAAAACAGCAGGCAGGATCGCCTTTACGGCAATTTCGCTGTAGGGCAGCTTTACATAATCTGCCATTAGGAAGGCGGCGGCGCCCATGATGGGGGGCATGATCTGGCCGCCTGTGGAGGCAGAAGCCTCGGCGGCTGCTGCAAATTCGGGCTTATAGCCGGTCTTTTTCATAAGGGGAATGGTGACGGAGCCGCTGCCTACCGTGTTGGCAACGGAGGAGCCGGACACCATGCCCTCCAGGGCGCTGGTGACCACGGCAACTTTGGCAGGGCCGCCGGAGAAGCCGCCTACAAAGGCATTGGAGATGTTAATAAAGAAGTCTGCAATGCCGGTGCGCTCCAAAAATGCACCGAAAATAATGAAGACCACAATGAATTTTGAGCATACATTGATGGGGGTGGACAGGATGCCCTCCTTGCCGTAGAACAGGTAGCGGACGCTGTAGTTGACCTTTCCCCAGAAGGTGGGGTTGGCAAGGCCCCAGATCAGTGCGTAAACGAGGAATGCAGCGGCAACAATCAGAATGGGAAGTCCCACACTGCGGCGGCAGACTTCTGCCAGTGCCAAAATGCCCACAATGCCGATGATAATCTGATAGGTCTCAAATTTGCTGCCCTGCTGGATAATGTCCACGGCGAAAATGGCATAATAGAGGAATGCGCCGGTACCCAGCACCATCATTACCACATCATACCAGGGAAGAGAATTGACTTTTTGATGGCCTTTTTTTGCAGGGAATACCAGAAAGCCCAAAAGAACAATAAAGGCAACAAAGGTGGTAAGACGCAGCTCTTCCAGCCAACTGGTAAATAAGGTCACGTAAATACAGAACAGGGAGAAGATCGCCAGAATGCAGTCTACCACCAATTTCGGCTTGCCCTCCCAGATGCGGACGTTGGACTCCTGATCATATTTTTTCATGACCGATTCCAGATCCGCAGGCTCCTGGACATCTGCTGCCCGCTTTTTAAATAATGCCATAGATTGACCTCCTTGTCTTAAAATGCACAAAGGGCTGCGACGAATATTCGCCGCAGCCAGAGTGCTGAAAGGGTTTTCTTACTCTACAGGGACTTCAACTCCCTTTTCTGCGAAGTACTTGGCAGCACCTGCATGGAAGGGAACGGTCATGCCGCTGGTGGCGTTTTCAATGCTTAGCTCGGCACCCTTGCCGTTTTCGGCGGCAATGGCATCCATGTTTTCGAAGATTGCCTTGGTAAGGTTGTAGACGGATTCTTCGGAGGCATCTGCAGAGACAATCAAGGTTGCCTTGACGGTAACGGTGGTCACATCCTCTGTCTGGCCGTTATAGCTGTCTGCCGGAATGGTGTACTTGGTGTAGAAGGGACAGCTGGCAATCAGCTTGTCGGCAATTTCACCGTCGATGGGAACCAGATGGGCACTGTTGGTGGTGCAAAGCTCGGTGATTGCAGGGGTCGGTGCACCGGCTACGATAAAGGCCGCATCGATTTTGCCGTCCTTCAGAGAGTCGGTGCTGTCGGCGAAGCTCTGATACTGGGCGTTAATATCTGTTTCGCTGAGACCGGCTGCATTCAGAATGTCCATGGCGTTAAAGAAAACGCCGGAAGCAGGTGCGCCGATGGAGACGGATTTGCCTTTCAGATCCGCAACGGTCTTGATATCAGGATCCATGGTGACCAGCTGAACGGACTCTGCATAGAGGCCTGCCACAGTGCGGAAGGAATCGGTCTTGCCTTCCTTCTCAAAGGAACGGGTGCCTTCCCAGGCGTAGGACATAACATCGGACTGGACAGTGCCCAGCTGGTAGTCGCCGGCATCAATGCCCTGAATATTGGCTTTGGAGCCGTCAGTGGAAACTACGGTCACGTCAATATTTCCGTGATTTTTAATGTACTGCCCCAGCACGCCGCCGTAACCATAATATGTACCGGAAGTGCCGCCGGTGCCCATCGTCATTTTGCTGCCCGATGCGCCGCCGCAGGCAGCGAGAGAAAGGGCCAGCGTAAGAGCCAATACAGTAGAAATAATCTTTTTCATGTTTATCCTCCTCGCCTTGGATTTTGATCCAAAAAAATATATAGTCTCGATTATACACCCGGTTTTGATATTTTGCAAGTACAAAATTTCATTTTTATCCGACTATAGCCAGGACGATCCTGGGACATGCAATGAAAAATGCAAGATCTGATTCATAATCATTCATTTTTGCTGGCCTTCGCACGTGAAAAGCCACCGTTTGGGGAAATTTTGCAAGTCCTTCGTGCAAAGACAAATGTTTTTGAACAAAATAATTTTTCGGGCCGGTACTTGAATTTTTGGGACTTTACATGAATTTTACATGAATTTTACTGCGACATTATCCTGGAAACGCTTATCCGGTTGTTTTCCTATATAAAAATTGATACAATGAGGCAGAAAGTTGAGGAGGTAAAATATGGAACTATTGTATGAGAATATTTTAAATGTCCAGTGGCAGCAGGCGGCAATGTGGATCATTGGTGCTGTGCTGATCTATCTGGCCATTGCAAAGGATATGGAGCCTACACTCCTGCTGCCCATGGGATTTGGTGCGATTCTGGTGAACCTGCCTTTTTCCGGCGCAGTGGAGACACTGGAGACCCTGTTTAATGCAGGCATTGCCAACGAGCTCTTTCCGCTGATCCTGTTTATCGGCATCGGCGCAATGATCGATTTCGGCCCCCTGCTGGCAAACCCCAAGCTGATGATTTTCGGCGCTGCGGCCCAGTTTGGTATTTTCTTTACTCTGTGTCTGGCTTCTATGTTCTTTGATATTAACGATGCTGCATCCATTGCAATCATCGGTGCAGCTGACGGCCCCACTTCCATTGTGGTGGCACAGGCTCTGCACTCCAAGTATTTGGGCGCCATCATGGTGGCAGCTTATTCCTACATGGCGCTGGTGCCCATTATCCAGCCCCCTGTGATCCGTCTGCTGACCACGAAAAAAGAGCGTATGATCCGTATGCCTTATGTACAGCGTGATGTAACAAAGACAACTCGTATACTCTTCCCAATCGTAATCACAATCATTGCAGGTCTTGTAGCTCCTGGTTCTGTTGCACTTATCGGATTCCTTATGTTCGGTAACCTGCTTCGTGAGTGTGGAGTGCTTGACAGCCTTTCCGATACAGCTGCAACAGCTG
>RCNI01001991.1_pt1 | contig 14203 bp, 9 predicted proteins | sample 2041151 | NCBI WGS metagenome assembly RCNI01 (sample SAMN09708214, study PRJNA481090) | feces metagenome | isolation source: feces | place: Antarctica: Albino Rookery | reverse complement strand
TGTGCCTATGTCAATCTCCCGACACTCAGCCCAGAGCAACAGAAAAACACGATCTTTGCCTATGGAGAAAAGGATGCCGATCTGAAGCTTGCAAAGAAGATTTGTCCTTGCAAATTTCCACAAGCCAAACTCATGGTGTGGCCTGGCAGAGGCCATTGTACTTATATTACAGAGGCACCTGCTCAGTATGCGGCTATTCTCAAGGCATACATGAACGGAGAGGAAATTTAATCATAGTTTGAACGTAATCCGTTAGAGGAATATAGAAAGCAAAAGATTGGAATACAAAACAAGTGGTGGGGGTGTATTGGAGGGTTGAGCTGACAGCTGTTGTTCCGAATAGAAATCATTCCTGTTCGGCAGCCCTATCATTCAGGAACGTTCGATATTAAATTTGAGTTAAGATAGAGTATGAGCTTTCTATCTTTTTTGAACACTTAACAAAGGCGCAGGTTTAAAAACCTGCGCCTTTAGTCTTTTAAAATCTTTTCAAAAAGCGAGAATCCGGTCTGGGTTCTCATTTTTATACTCTGTTCCTCGGAGACTTTTCGTAACCTTAAAATAAGATATGCAAATCAAAATCTTCCCTGCTTTTTCGAAAAGTTCATTTAATTCTGTACTTTACTATATGTACCCATGTTTTCTTAGGTCAGCTCGTTCAATCTCGGTGATCCGCACGGAAAGTCTCACTCTCAAGTGCATATCAGTACGTCACGCCCTATTCTTAAAATCGTTCTAATGGATTGTTATTCAATATTTGATTTTAATATATAAAATTATTTTTCAAATAAGTATTGTAAGTTTCAAATATATTTGTTATATTAATAACAGCGAAGGTGCGGAGAGGAAATCATGCCTCTGTATTTCTATCTCCGTCCCAGATTACAACATTTTTGGAGGAGAGTTATGATGAACTGGGACTATTTACAGCCGGTAAAAATTCACTTCGGCAACGGGTGTCATGAGCAGATTGGGGCCATTGCAAAGCAATGCGGTTACACAAAGGGCTTTCTGGTAAGTGATGCTTTTTTTATGACCAACGGCCTGGCAAAAAAAATTGTTGAAACCAGTGACGGGGTTCTGGTGGATGTGTACGGTGATATTTCTCCCAACCCGGAAGTTGACGAAGTAAACCGCTGCGCGGCAAAGCTCCGCGAATCTGGTGCGGATTTCGTCGTAGCTTTGGGTGGCGGCAGCGCTCTGGATTGCGCAAAGGCCGCTTCCTGCATGGCTGTGTGCGGAGACCCCATCGAAAAGTATCATGGAACCGGCGTTCCTGTGCCGGAGGCTCACCTGCCGATCATTGCTGTTCCTACAACCTCTGGAACCGGCAGTGAGGTAACCTGTGTTTCTGTTCTGAGCAATCATGCAACGGGAAAGAAGGGACCCATCGTTTCCAATTCTTTTTATCCGGTCATGGCATTGATTGATCCCGTTCTCACCTATACAACGCCTAAGAAGGTAACTGCGAGCTGCGGTATTGATGTTCTCTGCCACGCAGTGGAAGGCTTCTGGAGCAAGGGCCACCAGCCTATCTGCGATGCACTGGCACTCCATGCTTCCCGCCTTGTATTCCAGTACTTGGAGAAGGCATACGAGAATCCTGAGGATGCCGAGGCTCGTGAGAAGATGAGTGAAGCATCTGTTATTGCAGGTCTGGCTTTTACACTGCCCAAGACCACGGCTTCTCACGCCTGCTCTTTCCCCCTGACCAATCTTTTCCATATTCCTCACGGAGAAGCCTGTGGTTTGACTCTGGATTATTTCTGCCGCATTAACCGCAGCGAAAGACTGGATACCTTCTGCAAACAGCTGGGATTTGAAAATGCGGATGTCATGGCTGACGAAATCCTTGCACTGAAGAAGCGCATTGGTTTGAGAACAGACCTGAAGGAATTCAATCTGACAGATAAAGAAAAACAGGATCTGGCAGTAGCCAGCCATCATCCCAATATGCTGAACAATCCTGTTGAGATTACAACTGAGATGCTTTACGAGATGTACAACAAGCTCTCTTGATTTTTAAAGATATAGTAGAGAAAGAGAAGGAGAACAACAATTTGAGTTTAATTTTATTCTGGTTGCTATTATGCAGATTGTTGCATATTTCATTCAGGGCTGTACAGGATTCGGCTGTGCGGTTATTGCTGCCCCTGTTACGACGGGCCTGTTGGGCACGACGGTAGGTGTTCCCTACGGAACGCTGATGTCTCTGCCTACCTTGATTTTCCTCGGCCTTTCTAAAATCCGCGAGGTGTCCTGGAAGGATTTGGGCAAAATTCTGGTAATGTGCGCACCGGGTATGATTATCGGTAACTTCCTGTTCTATCGCATTACCCCTAATACTGCAAAAATCGCGATTGGTGCAATGGTTAGCATCATTGCTCTCATGAATATCTGGAAATGGATTGTCCGCCCCTACATCTTGAAGCAGGAAGTAGTGGAAAGCGAGGAGCTCACTGTACCCCAAAAATTGTTTGCATACGGATGCCTGCTGCTGGGTGGCGTTGTCCACGGTGCCTTTAATATCGGCGGCCCCCTGATCACTGTTTATACGATTTCTGCTGTTCGTGATAAGGAAAAGTTCCGCAATACTATGACTTGGGTTTGGATCATTCTGAACTCTGTAAATGCATTTAACCAGTACAGAAATGGATTGGTCACTCCTTACCTGATGAGTGCGCTGGCTGTCGGCTTGCCCATGGCAGTTCTGGGCCTCATCCTTGGCACTAAGTTCTTGAAGAAGATCAACCGAGAGCAGTTCCTCCGGATTGTATATGTAATTCTTCTGATTGTCGGTGCAGATATGTTCTTCCGTAGTCTGCTGGCACTGTAAGCCTTATAGTACTGTTTAACGCAATACACCTCTTTGTGGGGGAAGCGCAAAAGGGCCATGGTTCTGTTTAAGAACCATGGCCCTTTATTTATATGACTTGGTTATATAACGACGTGCAAACATCTAAATGACTGAATTGTTTTCTGCCGAATTTCTTCGAAATATATCCTATCATAAATACAACGTTTCGATTTACTTGACAGTCTATTATTCATTATTATATACTATTAGTGATAATGTATACAATTATTATAGATAAGATAATTTTTATGCAGTTTCAATGTATAAATTAAGGAGAAATGTAAAATGTCTCAAAGTTCCGGCGAGCGCCAGACAAGTCTTTCATCTGATAAGTTATTATCGATTTTGGAATGCCTTGCGAGTAACCGAGTTCCTATGCGCCTTCAGGATATATCAGCCCAGTGCGCTATTACACAGCCGACGGTTTTGCGCTATATTAGAACATTGCTAAATACAAATTATGTTTATCAAGACACCGATACATCCAGATATGCTTTGACTTGGAAATTATGCAAATTAACAGAGGACTTAAATTCTTCTTGGAGTTTGAGAAATATTGTTAATCCTTTTGTCGGTGCTTTAGCAACTTCCCTGCAAATGGGCGTTTCTTTGGTTACGGTTCACGAGAATCAAATCATATATCTTGACTACGTTGATCACCCTCACGCACTGTATCCCCTTCAGTATATTGGCAAACAAGCACCTTTACATGCTGTGGCATCTGGAAAACTGTTGTTGACAACTTATAGTGAAAGACAGCTTAATGATTTGATCGATGAAGTTGGCTTGGCAAAACTAACGCCCCAGACAATTACAAATCGTGATGATCTTCTACGTGAACTCGATCTAATCAAAAAAAGAGGCTATTCCATAGATAATGAGGAATGCGAGCCCGGAATGTCCTGCATTGCCTATCCTTTGTTGGACTATACAGGAAACATTTGTGCCTCCCTTGCCGTGATTGCTAATTCTGAGGAAATAAAAAACGAAAACGAAAAAGAAAATATGTTTAGAGCTTGAAAATACGACAAAGGAAATCTCTAGACGTCTTGGCTATTCCGCATCTGAAAATATGTAGTTGGGCAACTTCTTCGTGTTTTCAGAAGTGAAGATTACAATAGCTTCTGGTATGCCGTTAGCTGTGGCTCCACTAAAAATTGACGCTGCACTAAGTGTATAAACGGAGAAAAGCACTTTTATTTTTTCAAACAGCACGCACTTCGGTGGGTGCTTTTTTTATACGCAGCGAGAGACTTACGGCATTCCCAGAAAGGAAAGGATCAGTATCACTTAATTCAGTATTATTATATCGTGCTTTTGATGATTCTGGATTCGTTATTCCACAAAAAGCCGGGCTTATCATAAACGATAAGTCCGGCTTCTTTCATGCGTAAATCAATTCGGTGAAGATGATTTCCTCAGCCTGCGCCCTGATTGTATTTATATGCTGTACCCACGCCATTTGATTTGTGGCTTTGTCCGGGACCGGATCATTTTGAAGCAATTTCCTTTGTATTAGCTCCGGCCTTTGGTGTGCAGTTTCATTAATTTCATACAAATGCGGAAACAGCCGCGCTGTTAGTATCAGTTCACTGTTACAGCATTGGGGCGTTTTCCTGTAAGAATTGCCGCCGCCTGTTCCTTTTAACCAACCCTGTCAGAAAGATGCTATACATAAGCAATTTTCGTGGATTACTGTTTTATAACCACCTATCTAAGGCTCTGCCGGGGTTTTTGTGAGAAAAGGCCAATTATTGCTGGCAAGCAAGCATTTGGTCGATGGTACAGAAGCGGTACCCCTGAGACTGAAACCAATCAATGATTTGGGGCAGGGCTTCCACAGTGGTTCCGGTCACGGCGGTGTCGTGCATCAGCACCACGCAGACGTTTTGATCCGTGGCTTCCTTCTGGATGTTGCGCATCAGTTTGTCTGCACTTGGGTGACCGCCTACCGCATCCCCGGCACAGACGTTCCAGTCAATCCAGTGGTATCCTTTTTCTTCTGCCTGTGTTTTCAGCGTTTTCATGATTCCACTGCCGCCATATTTATGGCTTACTGTGTTGGTGCTTCCACCGGGAAAGCGAAGACAGTCAATTTGCTCTACATTTACATAGGGCGCAATTTGCGCTTTCAACTGGTCCATGTCTTCCCAAAAGGCATCCGGGCTTTGATAGATTTTCTTGTACTCGTGGGAGGCGGAGTGCAGCGCAATCTGGTGACCCAGCCGCACTTCGTCTGCAATGATAGGCAGCCATTTCTGATTGTTGTCGGCGGCAATCACAAAGAAGGTGGCGGGGACCTGATGCTCTGCCAGAATATCCAGCACCTTGGGCGTGTTTTTGCTGGGGCCATCGTCAAAGGTCAGACAGACCAGTTTTTCTGCGGAGGAGGATACGGCGGCTGCCCCTAAAAATCCGCTGTCGGGGACACTGGTCAAATCTTTGGTGGAACAGCCGGTGACCGGTTCCCAGATGGCAAAAGCACAGAAAACAGCCAGTACGACAACAGCGGCCAGCCAGCTGACAAGCCCGGTTCGGATACGGGAGGATTGTTGCATAGCGATTTTGCTCCTTTCAGGGTATCATTGTATCTGTTAAAAAATCTATGAGGAAACTGCGGAAGATATGAAAAAAGCTTGACCTTGCCCGGGCGGCGTGGTATTATAGTAAGGTAGTCTATGGAAGACTCCGCATGATATGCGAAGGTGGCGGAATCGGCAGACGCGCACGTTTGAGGTGCGTGTGGGTAACCATGGGGGTTCAAATCCCCTCCTTCGCACCAAAGAAAGCCGCAGAATACTGGGAAGCCAGTAAGTCTGCGGCTTTTTTCTTATACACAGGTCGGGAGTGGTTCATGGAACAACTGCTTGCGTGATTTCTGTGCAGGGTGTGGGAACCTGGAATCAGAGAACAGAGCGGTGCATTTTGAAAAAATGAAAAAGATAGATGGCTTTTTGCATCCGGTGCGCCCTTTGTGTGTAAGATACTGGCAAGCAAAGAGAAAACTGGCGGTCGGTTTGACACAGATTTCCGTCTTGTTTTACCTATGTAACAGGGAGAAATCTTGCGTTCTGGTAAGGCTGCCAAAGAACCGGAAACGGGGTGTCTGCTTTTGTACAGATTTGCTCAATGGGATTGTAATATAGCGGGTAAAATAGTATACTATATGCAAGTTTAGTTTGATGGGAGGGCGCCATTATGGCTACATTTTCGTGTTCCTTAAAAAAGTTGATTGAAGATGCAGACCTGGAAATCCTTTACGCACCGAAGAATCTGGATGACGTTCAGGTAACCAGTGCAGAAGTGAATCGCCCCGGTCTATTTTTAGCGGGGTATTACGATTATTTCGATCCCCACCGCCTGCAGACTATGGGGCTGGCAGAGATGAACTATTTGTCCCAGTTTTCTACGTTGCAGCGCAGAGAAGCTTTGGAAAAGCTGTTTGTTCAGCGCCCGCCGGCCATTATTGTTTCCCGCTTGCATGAGCTGGAGCCGTATCCGGAAATGCTGGATTTTGCAAAAATTTACGATGTTTCGTTGCTGGGTGCAAATGAGTCTACAAGCACGCTGATGAGTCACCTGATTGGCATTTTGAACGTAGATCTGGCACCTCGTGTGACCCGTCACGGCGTTCTGGTCGAAGTTTACGGTGAAGGCATCCTGATTTTGGGCGACAGTGGTGTGGGCAAGAGCGAAACCGCAATCGAGCTGGTCAAGCGTGGTCACCGTCTGGTAGCAGATGACGCTGTGGAGCTGCGCCGCACATCCAGCCGTGCCATTGTGGGTACGGCACCGTCCAATATCCGCCATTTTATCGAGCTGCGTGGTGTTGGCATTGTGAATGTGGCCCGTGTGTTCGGCGTAGGCGCAGTCAAGATGAACCAGAGCATTGATCTGGTGGTCAAATTGGAAGAATGGGACCAGAGCCAGAACTACCAGCGCACCGGTCTGGAAACCGAATACTATGATATTTTGGGCGTGAAGCTGCCTTCTACCACCATCCCGGTCATGCCGGGTCGAAATTTGGCAGTTATTCTGGAAACAGCAGCAATCAATAACCGCCAGAAGCAGATGGGCTATAACTCTGCTGTGGAACTGATGAAGAACCTGGGCCTGGATCAGGATCCGACCCAGTCATATTAAGGAGGAATCTATGTCGAAGCAATCCCAGCTGACTGCGGAACTGCAAATCGAGAATGTGGACTTTCAATGCAGCGAAGTGCTTGCCGGCCACAGTACCTTTCGCATTGGCGGCCCGGCGGACTGGTTCGTCCGGCCGGACAACAAGGAAAAACTCTGTCGTGTAGTGGAAATCTGTAAGCGTTACGAAATGCCTTATTATTTTCTGGGAAATGGCAGCAACATCCTGTTTGGGGATGAAGGCTACCGGGGCGTCATGATTGACACCACTGCTTTGGGCAATGCCATTACTCAGGATGGAGCGCTGGTCCGTGTGTCTGCGGGCTGCGGCTTGGCAAAGCTGTGCTTATTTGCCCGGGACAACGGGCTGTCTGGGCTGGAGTTTGCTTACGGTATCCCCGGCACAGTAGGCGGCGCAGTGTATATGAACGCCGGTGCTTACGGCGGCGAAATCAAAGATGTGCTGGTGGATGCAGAGGTTTTGGAAGCAGACGGCACGGTGCACACCGTTTCGGCTGAAGAACTGGAATTGTCTTACCGACACAGTAAGCTGGAAGAAACCGGCGGATGCGTACTGTCCGCAGGGTTCCGCTTGGCCTCGGCAGACCCGGCACAGATCCGGGAAAAGATGGATGGATTTTTGGCACAACGCAGAGAAAAACAACCGCTGGACAAGCCCAGTGCAGGCAGCACCTTCAAGCGTCCGCAGGGTGCATTTGCTGCGGCTTTGATTGACCAGTGTGGACTGCGTGGCTTCCAGGTAGGCGGTGCTGCTGTCAGTGAAAAGCATTGCGGTTTTGTGGTCAACCTGGGCGGTGCAACCTGCGCAGATGTGGAAGAACTGTGCCGCCAGGTAGCAGCCATTGTAAAAGAAAAAACCGGATTTACGCTGGAAAAAGAAGTCCGGGTCGTGAAATAAAAAGGCAAGCAATTGAGGAGTGGAAGGATCATGGAACTGTTGATTGTAAGCGGACTGTCAGGAGCGGGCAAATCCGTTTCCATGCACGCACTGGAGGACATTGGCTATTTTTGCATTGATAACATCCCGGCGGAACTTCTGCCCAGCTTTGTGGAGTTTGCACAGGCTGGCGAAACCATGCTGGAAAAAGTAGCTATTGCCGTGGACGTGCGTGGTACACGCAGCGGTGACGAGATCACTCGTGCTCTGGAAAAGCTGAAGCTGTTGCAGGTGCGTTACCATATCCTGTTTATCAGTGCAACCGACGAGGTATTGCAGCGCCGCTATAAAGAAACCCGCCGCCGTCATCCTATCAGCATTGCCACCGGCACGAGCACGATGGAGGCAATCAGCAAGGAACGTGAGATCCTGAAACCGCTGTATGAGCAGGCGGACTACTATATGGATACCTCCCTTTACTCCTCGGCACAAAACCGGGAGCATATCGTCAGTATGTTCCTGGAGTCTGAAAGCGAAAACCCGGCCATGATTCTGAATGTGGTCAGCTTCGGCTTTAAGTATGGCCTGCCGGAGGACGCCGATCTGGTCTTTGACCTGCGGTGTCTGCCTAACCCCTTCTATGTGCCTGAGCTGAAGAAAAAGACCGGCATGGATCAGGAGGTCGTGGATTACGTGATGAAATTTGAAACGGCACAGGAATTTCTGCGCCGCATCGAATCGCTGCTGGAATATGCGATTCCCCTGTACATTAAAGAGGGCAAGAGCGAGCTGACCATTGCCTGCGGCTGTACCGGCGGCAAGCATCGCAGCATTACTTTTGCACGGAAAATCGGTGCATACTGCCAGGAGCACGGCTATCGGACCAATATTCATCACCGGGATGCTGCCCGGTAACCACAGGCAGAGAGGAGAACACCCCGGTATATGAGTTTTTCATCCGACGCAAAACAGGAGATCACCCGGCGCAAGCTGGCGCAGCCTTGCTGCGCAAAAGCAGCCTGCTATGGAATGGCCTGTTTTGCCAAATATTTTGATACCCACGGCGTGGTCATCCAGACCGAAATGGAAAGCGTCGCCAATTATGCCCATAAAATGTTCGCACGCTGCGGGGTACAGGGCTACACCGTGGAAAAAATTCGCCCCAATGGGGTACTGTACGAATTTGCAGTAAAAGACCCGGCAGAAGTGGAAAAGCTCCACGCTCTGCTGGGCACCACGGGCAGCGAAGTGAATTTGCAGATCGACCCGGCCATTCTGACCGGGCTGCATTGCGTATCCGCCTTTGTGGCGGCAGCGTTTTTATGCGGCGGAACGGCGACTGACCCCCAGAAGGAGTACAGTCTGGAATTTTTATCCAGTCGCACGACCCTGAGCCGGGACTTTGAAGCCCTGCTGGCGGAGCATGAATTTTCGCCCCACCGTACCCGACGCAAGGGAATGAATTTGGTTTATGTGAAGGCGAGCGACCATGTAGAGGACCTGCTGACCTTTATGGGTGCCAGCAACGCCAGTATCCAGCTGATGAACGAAAAAGTACTGAAATCCGTGCGCAACCAGGTGAATCGCCGCAGCAACTGCGAAATGGCGAATCTGGGTAAGACGGCGGCGGCTTACGGCAGCGCATTGAAGGCAATCCGCTATCTGGAAGCCGAGGGCGCACTGGAATCTTTGTCTGAGCCGCTTCAGCAGACGGCGCAGATGCGGATGGCACACCCTGATTTGACGCTGGGCGAACTGGCACAAAGCTTTACCCCTACCATCAGCAAATCCGGGTTGTCTCACCGTCTGAAAAAGCTGGAAACCATTGCCCAGAACTTACAGCAGAGAAAGGCAAAAGCAGCACAACATGAGTGAAAACAAACGACCCTTTGTCCATTTACATTTGCATACTGAATACAGCCTGCTGGACGGTGCGTGCCGCATTGATAAACTGATGGACCGGGTGAAAGCCTGTGGTCAGGATGCGGTAGCCATTACCGATCACGGTGTAATGTATGGCTGCGTGCAGTTTTATAAGGCGGCAAAAAAAGCCGGTGTCAAGCCCATTATTGGATGTGAGGTCTATGTGGCTACCCGCACCCGATTTGACAAGGTGAGTCATATCGACGGCAATCACCATCTGGTATTGCTGTGTAAAAATAAACAGGGCTATCAGAACCTGATCAAGATGGTGTCCAAGGCGTTTACCGAAGGCTTTTATTCCAAGCCTCGTGTGGACAAAGAACTGCTGGAACAGCACCACGAAGGCCTGATTGCCCTGTCGGCCTGTCTGGCAGGTGAACTGCCCCGGTCGCTGCTGGCAGGGGATTATGACCGTGCCAAGCAGACGGCTCTGTGGTATCGTGACCTGTTTGGGCCGGAAAACTATTACATCGAATTGCAGGATCACGGCTTGGAAGAAGACGATACGGTGCTGCCGCAGCTGATTAAGCTGGCACGGGAAACCGGTATTCCTATGGTGGCTACCAACGATTGCCATTACCTGACCAAGGAGGATGCCCGAATGCAGAGCATCCTTCTCTGTATTCAGACGGGAAAAACCATTCAGGATGCAGACCGGATGGAGTTCCAGACCGATGAGTTTTACGTCAAGACCACCGACGAAATGTATGACTTGTTCGCCATGGTGCCGGAAGCCTGCGAAAACACTGCTCGCATTGCAGAACAGTGTAATTTTGATTTTGAGTTTGGCAACACGAAACTGCCGTATTTCAAAGCACCGGATGGCCTGACCAATCAGGAATACTTTGAAAAGCTCTGTTGGGAAGGCTTGGAGCGTCGCTACGGCAAGGACGTGCCTCAGGGGCACAAGGACCGTCTGGAATATGAAATCGGCGTCATTAAGACCATGGGCTACACCAATTACTACCTGACGGTGTTTGACTATATCAATTTTGCCAAGAGTCAGGATATCCCGGTGGGCCCAGGACGTGGCAGCGGCGCAGGCAGTATCGCCGCTTACTGTGTGGGCATTACAGATATTGACCCCATCCGCTATCACCTGATTTTTGAACGCTTCCTGAACCCAGAGCGTGTGAGTATGCCCGACTTTGACGTGGATTTCTGCTACGAACGACGGCAGGAGGTCATTGATTACGTCAACCGGAAGTACGGTGCGGACCACGTAGCCCAGATCGTAACCTTTGGTACCATGGCAGCCCGCAACGCCATCCGAGATGTGGGCCGTGTGATGGGTCTGCCGTATCAGAGCGTGGACACGGTGGCAAAGCTGGTGCCCATGGAACTGAAAATGACCCTGAAACGGGCCTTGGAAGTATCTTCGGAACTGAAAAAACTATATGATACCGACCCGCAGGTAAAAGAACTGGTGGATACCGCCATCAAGGTGGAAGGTATGCCTCGCCATGCCTCTACCCATGCGGCAGGCGTGGTTATTACCCCGGAACCGGCGGACGAGTATGTGCCGCTGGCCACCAATGACGGCCTGCCGGTGACCCAGTTCAATATGACCGAAATCGAAGAACTGGGTCTGCTGAAAATGGACTTTCTGGGTCTGCGCACCCTTACCGTCATTCGGGATGCAGAAAATGCAGTGCGCCGCAAGAACCCGGAATTTTCCATCGAGCATCTGGACTATGATGATGCACCTACCTATGCCATGCTGGCGCAGGGTGAAACGGAGGGCGTGTTCCAGCTGGAATCTACCGGTATGAAACAGGTTCTGATGGGCTTGCAGCCTAAGAATCTGGAAGATGTCATCGCTTTGATTTCTCTGTATCGTCCCGGCCCGATGGACTCCATCCCCACCTATTTACGCAACCGGCACCACCCGGACAAAATCCAGTACAAGACCCCTCAGCTGGCGCATATTCTGGACGTGACCAATGGCTGTATCGTGTATCAGGAACAGGTCATGCAGATTTGCCGTGAGCTGGCAGGCTTCTCTTATGGGCAGGCAGACAATGTGCGCCGTGCCATGAGTAAGAAAAAACACGCTGTCATGGAGCAGGAACGTGCCCATTTCGTCTACGGCAACGACACCCCCGGGCAGGAGTGCAAGGGCTGTGTTGCCAATGGTATCCCGGCGGAAGTAGCAAACGATATCTACGATGATATGTCAAGTTTTGCATCTTACGCCTTTAACAAATCCCACGCTGCCTGCTATGCCTATGTGGCATACCAGACCGCCTATCTGAAATGCCATTATCCGGTGGAATTTATGGCAGCCTTGCTGACCAGTGTGCTGGACAACACCGACAAGGTGATTGAGTATTCCAGCGAGTGCGCCCGCCTGGGCGTAAAGCTGCTGCCTCCGGATGTGAATGTAAGTAACGGCGGATTTACCGCAGACGGCAAAAATATCCGTTTCGGTTTGGATGCTGTGAAAAACGTGGGCCGTAATCTGGTGGCTCGTGTGGTGCAGGACCGGAAGGACGAGCCGTTCCATGATTTGTATGATTTCTGCAAGCGACTGCGTGGTAATGAAATCAACCGCCGTGCGGTAGAAAACCTGATTCGTGCCGGCGCATTCGACAGCATGGGGACGACCCGCCACAGTATGCTGGAAGCAGCGGAAGGCATCCTGAAGAGCGTGGAAAATGATGCCCGTAAAAACGTGGACGGTCAGCTGGACCTGTTCGCCGCACTGGGCGAAGAAAGCGAAGCATCCAGCTATGAAATGCCCCGTCTGGAGGAGTATCCCCCGGTAGAACTGCTGCAAATGGAAAAGGATGCCACCGGTTTGTATCTGTCCGGGCATCCGCTGGATTCCTACCGGGAGCAGATTGCCCGCTTTGCGTCCCATTCCATCAAAGATCTGGTGGGCGAGGATGCAAAAGCCATGGATGAGCAGAAGGTGATTCTGGTCTGTACCGTGGTGAAAAACAAATTTATGACCACACGTTCCAACAGCATGATGGCGTTTACCAACGTGGAAGACCTGACCGGCTCCATGGAAATCATTGTGTTCCCGAAGGTGCTGGACCAGTACCGGGATGCCTTGGAGGAAAACAGCGTTGTCGTGCTCAGCGGACGGGTGTCGGTGCGAGAGGACGAGCCGGCAAAGTTGCTGGCGGACCAAATCGTGCCCATTGAAGAATACAACCCGCAGAACAGCAATCAGAACCGCCCGAGCTTTGCCCAGAAAGCCAAAAAGGCGGACAAGCGGCTGTATATCAAGGTGCCTACCAAGGACTGCCGGGAAACCCAAAAGGTGCTGAACCTTTTGGAAATCTTCGACGGTGACACCCCAGTCATTTTGTTCCTGGCGGATACCCGGCAAAAGTTGGGTGTGCCTCGCCGGTTGTGGGCAAATGACCACCCGCTGTTCCGGCAGGAGCTGGAGCGCATTTTGGGCAAGGGCTGTGTGGTGGAAAAGTAAACAAACACAGCGTGCAGCCTGACAGGATAGAACAATAAAAAAACGGCGGTCGGAAGTGATTTCCGGCCGCCGCTTTTTTGTAAAAAAGCCCCCTTGTCCCATGGCGCACAAAAGCGGATTTGGCCCCTTTTCTTGAAATAAACCGGAAAATGGAGTAAAATATAATAGCGTGTATATGTCCATACGCCTGCGGGCGCTTCATCCATATACCGCACAGAACAAGATTGAATCAATGAGGTGAGAACATGACATTGAGTATGACCGGCTTCGGTCGAGGGGAGCAGGTCCTGCATGGACGCGACATCACGGTGGAGATTCGCAGTGTGAATTCCCGCTACTTCGAGTACTCCTCCCGCATCCCCCGGAGCTTTGCTTTTTTGGATGCCCAGCTGAAAAAGCAGCTGGCTGCCCGTATCAGCCGTGGCAAGGTGGAACTGGGCCTGACTGTCCAGAACGTGGATGCCCCGGACAGCACCGTTCAGGTGAATATGGAGCTGGCACGCAGCTATCAGGCTGCACTGAATCAGTTGAGCGAAACCCTGGGTGTCAAGAACGACCTGACCGCTGGTGCGCTGTCCCGGATGCCGGATGTGCTGACCGTAACGGCTGCACGGGCAGACGAGGAAGAACTGGCCGCAGACGTAGCGGCTGTGTGCGAGCAAGCACTGGATGCGTTCATTTCCATGCGTGGCGTGGAAGGTGAAAAGATGAAGGCAGACGTTCTGAGCCGCCTGGATACCGTGGAATCCTTTGTGACCCGAATCGAAGAACTGACCGCAGGCCGGGTGGAAGCTTACACCCAGCGTCTGTATGAAAAGCTGAAGGTCATTCTGGAAGACCGGGAAATCGACGACAGCCGGATTCTGACCGAAGCTGCCATCTTTGGCGACAAGACTGCCATCGACGAAGAAACCGTTCGTCTGCGCAGCCATCTGGCACAGTATCG
>RCNI01001238.1_pt1 | contig 14207 bp, 15 predicted proteins | sample 2041151 | NCBI WGS metagenome assembly RCNI01 (sample SAMN09708214, study PRJNA481090) | feces metagenome | isolation source: feces | place: Antarctica: Albino Rookery | reverse complement strand
AAATATAAAACAAGAGCAGTCAAATGCTCTTTATATTTTAACAACAACATATCTATATAGATATAACATTAGAAAGGAGAATAAATATGGTTCCAAAAAAAATGAGTAAACAAGAAAAAATGTTTTATGGAGCAATGGCTGGCCTTGGCTATTTATTTATAATGTTCTTTCTATGTCACTTCTTTAAGTGCCATACAGAAGGGGCTATTATCACAGATGTTTTAACAGAAGCAATAATTCATATGCAAACACAGCCATTAGATATCTTTCCTATCCCTCTCTGGAACTTATGTATTGCAACTTTTGTAATAGGTCTGTTTGTAATTCTCTATACAACAGAGAATCAGAGAAAGAAAAGAATGCGTCCAGGAAAAGAAGAAGGTTCTGCAAAATGGATGTCAGATATGAAGAAATACAATAAGCAGTATACTTCACCAAAAGGAAAAGAAGATCATAATGGAGAAGACAATATGATTTTTACAAATGATGTATTTATGAGTATGGATACTCGTCAGACAAGAAGAAATAATAATGTTCTTATTATTGGTGGTTCTGGTGCTGGTGTGCGACAAGTTTAAAGCTCAAAATCACAAAGCTTTACATTATCAACAGATAATGAACTGATAAATCGAAGTAAGGAATGAGAGATTAACAACTTGAAACTTACTGAATAATACTTCGACATGCACATAGAAAGGAAACTTAATGTGTATGAAGCTCGATGAAGACGGCTGACATTAATCTAAATCATTTTGACATGATTAATAATAGGTCGGTTCTCTATAAAATACTCATGGTTAGAATGTGTCAAAAGGCACTGACGAACTTCTGAATGAAAAGCCTACAACAGAGTTTATAGGAAACTATATATTGTAGTGTGGATTAGTAGATATACCAGCATTGAAAATCCATATTGAGTTAAAGGCTCAATCAAGCTACAAAGGCTATAGGAAGAACCTAAAAGTATATATGTACAGATAGATTTATCGGAACTTGGAAAGGTATCAGGTTTTTAAAAAATAAGCTATCGAAGAATAATAAGTGGCTGAACTGGTGCTGAAAAGTAGAGATCGAACTGATGATAGCTCTTGTAATGAGAGAAGTAGGAATGGTCTCAAGTCATTCTTAATTGAATGAGGGAATGCTGTATGCTGTGAAAGCAGCACGTACAGTATGGGACAGGGGAAAAGATAGAGATAACATCAAATTCTTACCTATTGTCATAAGAGTAGATTCTTTGTAAAACCAAATCTTCTTCAAGCAAATTGTTCTTATGTAATCACTGACCCTTCAGGTGAGTTACTTGAATCCTGCGGTGGATTCCTGGAAAAACAAGGCTATGAAGTAAAGATTTTTAACCTCGTTGAGATGCAGTATTCAAATCACTATAACCCTTTTAATTACATTCGTGATGATGAAGGTGTTCTGATGATGATTAACTGTTTAATTAAAAACACAACTCCTGAAGGAGCAAGTAAGGGCGATCCTTTCTGGGAAAAATCAGAAACAGCCCTTTTGTTAGCTATCTGTTTCTACTTGCAGTATGAAGTAAGAAAAGAAGATAGAAACTTTGCAAACGTAATGAAGCTTTTACTGTTAGCAGAAGTAAAAGAAGATCAGGAAGATTTTAAATCCACTCTTGATATTATGTTTGAGCAGCTTGAAAAGAAGAATCCAAATCATATAGCAGTCCGTTACTATAAAATCTTCAAGATGGGTGCTGGAAAGACATTAAAGAGTATCTTAATTTCTTGTACTGTTCGTCTTGGTGTATTTAACTTAATACCTGTAAAAGAATTAACAAATATAGATACAATTGATTTAAAAACAATCGGTGATAAGAAAACAGCATTGTTCGTTGTTATTCCAGCAGCTGATGATACTTTCAACTTCCTGGTATCTATGATGTATTCTCAATTGTTTGAAACTCTTTATTTCCATGCAGAAAATGAAGCAGAAGGAAAGAGATTGAAATATCACGTCAGATTTATGCTTGATGAATTTGCAAATATCGGTACAATTCCAAACTTTGAAAAGAAACTTGCAACTATGCGTAAATACGAAATCAGTTGCTCAATCATCCTTCAGAACCTGGCCCAGCTGAAAACAATGTATAAGGATGCCTGGGAAAGTATTACAGGTAACTGTGATAGCTTCTTATTCCTTGGTGGTCAGGAGCAAACTACTCTGGAATATGTTAGTAAGAAGTTAGGTAAAGAAAGCATCATTGTAAAAGGTTCCAGCAACAGCAAGGGAAGATCAGGCAGTTACAGTCAGTCTTACAATGTAAAAGGTAGAGACTTAATGACTCCTGATGAAATCTCTCGTATGGATAATAAGAACTGTATCTTATTTATAAGAGGTCTGTTCCCATTCTTTAGTGAGAAGTACGATTATCCAAAACATAAGAACTACAAATATACTGGTGATGCTGACAAGAAACAGAACTATGAATATAGATCCGTTGAGAAGTTTGAAGTCAAAGCAGCTCCAAAGAATAAAACAAAATCAAAGACAACTTTGATTAAGGCTGGTCAGAAAAAAATAAATCTCAACAAGTCTCTGCCTTCTGGTGTAAGAGAGAAAACAAAAAACAATCTTACTACCTTTGAGATATCTGGTGTCACCCCAGAGCATGTTAAGGCAATGGGTGTAACAGAGAACGAAAAGGAGACTATGGAAAACATCAATCTTGTATCCAGCTTTACTACTGATTATGAGTTTAAGGGCAGTGAAGAATATAGCAGCTCGTTCCTGGATGATGAACCTACTGAACCAGAAAAAGAAACAGCTCTTGATATGAGTAAAGAGGAAGTTCTGGAAGAGAAGGAAAATGAAGTAAAAGAGGAGCTATCAGAAGAAGCATCTTTTACAGATGAATTCGATGTTCCATTAGAGCCTGATTTTGAAGAAGAAGAACCTTTACAGCCTGACTTTGAAAGTATGATGCCAGAACCCGAAGAACCTTCTTTTGATGAAATGGCAGATCCTACAGAGGATATGTATTAAAGAAAAGGGCCTATCTTAAATGATAGGTTCTTTTATTTAGAAATGGCTGCTTAAAGTTGACACACTATGTCATAGCGTGATATAATTGAAATATAAGTTAAGAGAAGCATCGTAAAGTTGACACGGTATGTCATAGTGTGATACAATTAACTTATAGAAAAGCATTAAACAGATGCTTAAATTTTTTAACAACAACATATCTTTATAGATATAACATTAGAAAGGAGATTATAATTATGAATACTATTAAATCAAAAGCTTTAACAATCAAAAATAAGGTGCTGAACAAGTGCAAACCTGCATTACTTGCAGTAGCTACCGTTCTGGCATCCACAGCAGGATATGCTCTTCCTGGAGCAGACACTTCTCCTGATCAGCTGGTAACTTCCATTATCGGTATCGTTCTTACTCTGGCAAGATACATTGGTATCGTTCTTATTGTTACTGGTGTATTCCAACTGGTTATGGCTTACAAGGATGACAATGCTGATGCAAAGACTCGTGGAGTTCAGTTAGCTATCGTTGGTGTTATCCTGGTTGGATTAAAGGCAATTCTTACAGCTGCAGGACTTGTTTAATCAATAAATTTTAATCCAGTTTTCAAAAACTTACCAAACTGGACTATTGAAAAGGGGTAGGCTTTTGAGCTTACCCCTTTTTATTATTATAGAAAGGAGATTAAAACTATGAACTCATTAACTTTATCCCCTGTCATTTCTATAAAGCAGTTTATCAGCAATCATAAAAAACAATGTGTAATTGGAACCGTTTTGATGGCTGTTATGATGTTTGTATTATTTCTCCCAGCCTTTGCTTTTGGAGAAAAAGCCATAGAGTCTTTCTTGAAAGGATGGGTCGAAACAATCTTTGCAGGAGGAATGACAGATGATGTACAAAAAATCATTCTTGCAAATCCAGTAACAAAATATGCTGATGCTTGGACAGCAATGACAAACATTTATAATAATGCAATACTTCCTATTGCTTTTGCTCTTATGTCTTTGTTTTTAGTTATCAGCATTATTAACCAGTCTGTAAAACTCGATCAGTTAACAGCAGCTCAATTCATCAAGCCTTTTGTTATGTATTTAGTAACTTTCATTGTAATGAAACATGGAATGGATATCCTGATTTATTTAATCTATATCGGTCAGAGTATTGCAAATAAGATTACAGTAGGTACAACAGCTTCTATGTCTGGTATGATTGATATGGCAAACAAAATGGTAGAAAATGAAGTAGACGGCCTTATTTCAGGTATCTTCATGGTTGTTCAGCTGGCTCTGCCTTGGATGGCAGCTGTTATCCTGGGCTTTGCAGTAAAGATCGTATGCTATACCAGAGTATTTGAAATTTACTTAAAAACAATGTTAGCACCTTTTGGAATGTGTGACGTAATAACAAACGGTGTTGATAGCCGTGGATTAAGATTCTTCAAGAATTACTTTGCTACATGCTTACAGGCAGCTGTTATCGTAGGTGTTTCTTCAATTTATTCACTATTAATGGGAAACATCATTGCAGATTACATGTCAGGAGCTCCTGAAAGTTATACCCTTATTGGTATGACTGGTGTTTCATTAGTAATGGGCTTTGCAGCTCTGTCAATGATGATCAAGGCTGGCTCAATTGCAAAAGAAGTAATTGGTGCTTAATGAAAGGAGTGTAGTAAAATGATTGAAATTAAAATCCCTCAAGAGATATCAAAATATGAAGCAAAATTAGTTGGCCCTCTGACTTCCAGACAGACAGCTTGTGTCGTAGCTATGGGTGCTCTGGCTTATGGCTTATACAATATATTGAAGGGAACAGTAGATGCAAACACATTATATGCCCTTTGTTTCTTCAGTGCTGTTCCTTTTGGTCTTATCGGATGGTATAAGCCTTATGGTATGCCAGCAGAGAAGTTTTTCCTGGCTGTCTTATTTAATACGATTATTTCTTCTTCAAAACGTATATTCAAATCAAATAACATTTTGAGTGCAATTTCTTCAAAGTTAAATACTCCTGTTGTTCAGGAATACACAAATAAGAAAGAAGGAAAGAAGGCAGCAAAGAAACAGGGCAGCAAACCGAAATCACCCAAAGCATTAAAAAAGAGTCAGAAGAAATATAGAAAGCAAATTATGAAATAACTCGGAATCCTGGATCTTATTCCAGGGTTCTTTTTTTAGTTAGTTTACACACTATGTCGTAGTGTGGTATAATTTAAATATAAAACAAGAGCAGTTAGATGCTCTTTATTTTTAGCCATAAAATATCCATAAAAAAGAAAGGAGAAGTCAATATGAAAAAATTCAAGCCTGTATTATATGCAGTAGCAACTATTCTTACAACAACAGCAGGATATGCTCTTCCTGGAAACAATGCTTCTCGTGTTCAGTTGGTAGCTTCCATTATCGGTATCGTTCTTACTCTGGCAAAATATATCGGTATCATTCTTATTATTGCTGGTGTCTTAACGTTAGTTAAGGCTTTAGCTCTCAAAGATAATGATATAGATATAAAATCTCGTGGAGTTCATTTAGTTGGTATAGGTATCGTCTTGGCTGGATTGAAGTTACTGCTTGCAGCTGCTGGACTCATTTAATCAGTAGCTTTTAGGTTTAAAAAACTTGTTATTTTTAAACCTGTTTGACACACTATGTCATAGCGTGGTATAATTTAAATATGAAAAGAGAGCAGTTAGATGCTCTTTATATTTTAACAATAACATATCTATATAGATATAACATTAGAAAGGAGATCAATAAAATGAAGAAAAAAATCAAGGTTACAAATAGAATACCCAAACAGGTAGTTCCTCTGATTCCCTATCATTCTGTTTGTAAAAATGAGGATATAATTGAATTAGATGCCTGCTTGTTTGCAACTACTTTTTTGATTAATGACAATGATTTCGTTTTCTCTATGGAGAATAAGGATTCTGTAATGGATTCCTTTGTAAAGCTGTTAAATCATATTAATAAAGAGGTCAAATTCCAGTTTAGTTTCAACCACTTTAATGAGACTGTAAAATACTTATCTCTTTCTGTTTCAAAGAATACCATTGAGGAAGCAAAAGACTGTTTCAATGAAGTGTTGACTGCTTTTAACGAATATGGAGCACCTATGCACGTTACTGCAAAGCAGCTGTCATTAAAAGAGCAGCTTGAGATGATTTACTCTATTTATCATTTTAATTCTGAAAACAAACTCATGGATAAAATGGACGGTGCAGAGCTGGAACCTGATTCAATGAAAAAGCTCAAACTCACTACGAAGGATCTTGTAGGCCCAAACTCTTTGAAGTTTGAAGATGATTATATTATTTCTGATAACACTTATATCAGAGTGCTGTTTATTAACAGTTTTTCAGATCATCTTTCACCTTGCTTCTTAAACACTTTCCTTAAATCAAAAGCCCCTTCTATTATTTCAGTTCACTATCAAACAGTGAATGCAGCTCAAGTATTAAATACAGTTGAGAAAGAAATAGAAGATATTAAGACAAAAAACAGTGTTAAAAAGAATCAGAAAAATCAAAAGAACAAGAAGAATAAGAATACCCAGCAACCCAAATATTACAACAAAGAAGAAATGGCTATTAAAGAGAGTTATACTTCCTTATTCAAAGATGCAATCGAAAAAGAAGAAAACATTTATCAGTTAAGCTTCTGCATTGCATTGTTTGCAAATAGCCTGGAAGAGTTAAACAAGAATACAAGCAAACTTGTTTCCCCAGGAACCAGATTCTTTTATAAAATCCTGCCTTTAAAATTCCAGCAAAAGAACGGATTAACAGCTGTAATGCCTTTAGCTTTTAATAAGTTAGAGATTCAGAGAACTTTCAGTTCCAGATCAGCAGCTTTGTTCTTCCCCTTTAACCTTGGAAGTGTAAAATTGGATCTTGAAGAAATCAATGAGTCAGCTCAACCTATTTCTTACTATATTTTACCTGCACAGAAGAAAGCCCAGAATCAAAAGAAAAATGTAATTAAACATACCATTCAGGAGACTATTCCTTATGAGTCTTGCTATCTTGATGATGGCATTATTGAAACAGCCCCAGGAGTCTTCTCAAAGGCTTATAAATTTACTGATATCAATTACCATACTGCAACAGAAGAAGATCAGCAGAACTTCCTGTTAAAGTACGGACAGCTGATTAACAGATTCGATCCTTCTATCAAATTCCAGATTGTTCTTAATAATAGAAACGTAGACATTAAGGCTTTCAAAAAGAATAACCTTCTTGCTATGAAAAATGATAAGCTTGATGTTTACAGAAAAGAATACAATCAGATTATTTTAAGAAAGATGGAAGAAGGAAGAAACAACTTAATCAAAGAAAGATATCTCGTTCTTTCTACTGAATGTGAAAATGTAGATGTTGCAGAACATATTTTCAATCGTCTGGATGCAGAAATTCAAAATGCTTTCAAAGAGATTGGTGGTTCAACAGCTACTGCTTTAACTACTCCTGAAAGACTTGAATTGCTTTACGATATTTACAACATCGGTAATGAAGGATTCTTCCTTGCAGAAATGAAAACTACTGATGGAATTACTGTTAAGGCAACAGAGTTAGATAAGCTGCATAAGTTAGGAATCAGCACAAAGGATATCATTGCTCCTTCTGGCTTCGATTTTAAGAAAGATTACTTCATCATGGGAGATAAATATGCAAGAGTCTTGTATTTAACAGATCTTCCTACTTCTTTGTCAGATAAGTTCATGAGTGAATTGACTGGTGTAAGTTGTAACCTGATTACTTCAATTAACCTGAAATCAGTTGCTCCTGATAAGGCTGTAAAGCTGGTAAAGAGACAGATGATTAACATCAATGCAAATATGCAGGAAGCCCAGAAACAAGCTTCAAAGTCTGGATACTCAATGGATCTGATTCCTGCCGATTTGAAGCAAGCCCAGGGAGAAGCAAATGATTTACTTCAGGACTTAACAGGCAGAAACCAGAAAATGTTCTTCATGACTTTTACAATCATGATTATTTCTGACAATCTGGATCAGTTAAATAGTGACACAGAATTAGTTCAGTCTGTTGGCAGAAAGCATCTATGTGCTATCAAGAAACTTAATTATCAGCAGGAAAGTGGACTTAATGCAACTCTTCCTTTATGTATTAATGAGTTATCTATCAAGAGAACATTAACAACTGAATCAACTATCATCTTTAATCCGTTTGATGTTCAAGAGCTGATTCAGAAAGAAGGAATGTATTACGGACAGAATGCTTCCTCCCATAACCTGATTCTCTATAACAGAAAATCAGCTGATAATGGTAACGGATGGATTCTTGGAACACCTGGATCAGGAAAATCTTTCAGTGCAAAAAGAGAAATGTCAAACGTGTTCTTAAATACTGATGATGATATCCTCGTAATTGACCCTGAAAGAGAATACTCACCTTTAGTTAAAGCTTTCAATGGTGAAATTGTTCGTATTGCTCCTGGCTCTCACTTCCATTTAAATCCTCTGGATATGGATCAGCAGTATGCAGACAAAGACGATCCTGTTACATTAAAAGCAGACTTCGTGCTTTCTCTTTGTGAAACAGTTCTGGGTGGACGTTATGGATTAACTCCTTCTCAAAGAACTATCGTTGACCGTTGTGTAAGACTTGTTTATCAGGATTATGTTCAGGACTTTGATAAAGAGAAGATTCCTACCTTGTTAGATTTCCAGGCAGTTCTTGAAGCACAGCCTGAAAGAGAAGCAAAAGAAATAGCTCTGGCTTTTGAAATTTATACCAAAGGTTCTTTGGATGTATTTGCTCACAAGAGTAATGTTGATGTAAATAACAGATTCGTTGTTTACGATATCAAGGACATTGGTACAAACATTAAAACTATGGCTTATCTGATTGTTCTTGACTCTATCTGGAATAGAGTTATTAAAAATCGTAGATTAGGAAGAAGAACTTGGATTTATATTGATGAAGTTTACATCTTGTTTGAAAAAGAAGAGTCTACAAACTTCATTAGACAGATTTTCTCTCGTTGCCGTAAATGGGGTGGATTGATTACTTGTATCACACAGAACGTTGAGCCTATCTTGAATAACACAATTGCAACTTCTATGTTGTCAAATAGTGCTTTCATTCAGCTGCTTAACCAGGCTCCTGTTGATAGAGAAATTTTATCAAACTTACTCCATATCTCTCCTGCACAGGTAGGATATATTAATAATGCTCCTGCAGGACAAGGTATCTTGTATATTCAGGGACAGGGTATTATTCCTTTTAGAGATAACTTCAACAAAGCAATAGCACCTACTCTGTATGGAGCTTTAACGTCAAAACCTGATGAAATTAAACAAGAATTCAGATAAAAATTAAGAGCATATAATCTCATTTATATGCTCTTTTTTTATAGAAAGGAGAATAAGCAATGAATGAAAAAATTATTAGTATGTATTCTGCAGGATATAGTCAGAAAGAAATCTGTGAGAAGCTGGAAGTGTCTTTTTATATAGTCAATAGATGCTTGAAGGATAACGGCTTTTCTACTCATGCTTACAGAAGCCTTCCTCGTGAGACTATCCAAAATATCTGTTTTATGGTTAAAGAAGGCTATGAGCAAAAGTATATTTGTGAAGTGCTGGATGTCTCTATCTATGTAGTAAGAGATATTGTACGTAGATTCGATTTACAGAATATGGCAAAAAACAAAAAACTTAAACAGGTTGAAGAGGAAACGGTTAAGTTATTTAAAGAAGGAGACTCAATTCATGAGATTATGAAGAAGCTTCATATCTCAAATCATACAGTTAAAACGATTTTAAAAAACAAGAACATTAATTTTGATGTAAAAGACAATAAAGACGATCAAATTCTGGTTCTCTTTAATATGGGTTATAGCTATGCTGCTATCACCAAAGAATTAGTTACCAGTTATAGAAGAATAAACAGAGTCGTATCTGATAGAAAGGAGCAGTGTCATAATGAGTAATATGGAACTATATAATAAAGGTTATTCAGTAAATGAAATAACTGACATAAACAAACTTTCAAGAGAAGAGGTAGAGGATTTTATCAAATCAATTACTCCTGAAAATTTAAAAAGTCATAAGATTTATATGAGAAACAGAATTATTGAAATGAATAATAACGATTACACAGCAAATGCTATCAGTCAAATTACATCTGTTTCTTTGAGTCTTATTAAGAAAATTTTATCAGAATAATAAAAGACCAGGGCTTTTAAAGCTCTGGCCTTTTTGTATTAAGAGGGCTCTTTCATCAGGATAAGATCAATACAAGTCTCAATCTTGGATTCTTTGTCATTAAGACTATCAAATGCTTCCCAGTCTTGTTCTTCTCTCTTTTCAGCTTTCAGGCTGCTAAAGAGAAGGACAACAGTGTTTCTTAAATTTCTCAAATCCAAAACAGATAGATTATCCAGGTTCAGATATTCAGTGATTACTTTAATATCTTTTTCATACAGAACCTTTCTAACCAGGCACGTATCATCCATTACTGGAATAAGCTCCATGATCATATCAAGATAAGTTTTCATATTACCCCTCCTTTTACAAATCGAATAGCTTTACAAGATGTGGTTCCATTTCATACATTACTGATAAGAACTCACAGTAACAGCAGCTGTTTTTGTTGTAGAAATCAGACTGAAAAATGTTCTCTTTCAAAAACTCTTCTCTTTTCTCTACCCAGTGCTGATCTTTAACAGACAGCAGCTTCAGCCTTTCGTATTCCAGAAATTCCTGGAAGAACTTCTTATTGAAGTATTTCAGGCTCTCCCTTCTTTTCAGAAGTTCCTCTTTGCTCTTTTTGAAAAGCTGGTCGATTACTTTCTTTTCCATAATCATTCTCCTATCAACGTGTGAAGGTAGTCAGCAGCATCATTGTATCCAGCTTCTTTGAGAATTGCAGATACCTTGTAATAGATGAAATCATCCCCGAACTCGTAAGCAAATCTGATGCCGTCTGCCTTGCCTTTCCAGTAATTCATGTTGTCGGTGTTCTCTTCCAGGCCCTCTTCATATACCTTTCGTTCCAGATCGGCTACCTTGACCTGACATGCAGCATGGAATCCAGCAAAGTTCTCTTTCATAATTTCTCTCATAATAAAACCTCCTGTTTTATCAATTGCAATTTTTTTTGGCTGATTGTGGCACTGGAGGATAAATAAGAATGAATTGGAAGCAATGACAGGACTATCTATTTTTAATTTTAAAAATCGTAGACTGCAAAGTTTATCATTGCTGGAAAGGAAGGATTATATATACTGGTGCTAAATCAGCAAAAAGAAAAAACAACGGTGAAGGAACCATCTACCAGTTCCGTAACCGTACCTCTCGTATCAGCAATCTATATTGACCTCTGGCAGACGTTTTTGAGGATTGACGAAAAAATCAATAGTTTTAGATTGCATAAAAAAAGCAGCTGAAATAGATCAGCTGCTCCTCTTTTTTAGTTTATTTCTATACCATATTTCGATTGAAGAGTTAAACACAAGTCTTCAAACTCCATTAATCGTTCTTCTGGTATCTCTGTATACTTTTCAAGCCTGTCTATTTCTGCATTCATAATATCTAACATATCAGGAAACTGATCACAAATCATCATAAAGGTTCTTACATCATCAGCTTCAATGCAGGTCATTAAGCAGCTCTCAAACAGCTCATAAGTCATTGTGACTTCTTTATTCAAAGCTGCAAGCTGCTTATCAGTAAATGCAAAAGTGCTTTTTAAAAACTTTCCTGCATTTATCTTTTCTCGTTCTGATAAGTTTTCAAATCCTTCTTTCAAATAATCCACCTCTTTTCTTGCTTATATAATAATCCATATTTCTTGAAGATGAAAGAGCTATTTTATAATGTTGACATTGGTTTTTAGAAATAGTATAATAAAGTTAACAATAAACCTTTAAAGGTTATTTATTTTTAACAACAACATATCTTTATAGATATAACATCAGAAAGGAGGAAGTCACATGCTCAACAGCAAAGATATTCCTGATTCCATTAAGAACTCATACTCTTGCAAACAGGTTATTAAACGTAGCAAGGCATGGAATGAAAGAAAACTGATAGCAGAATACATGGAATCATTTAAGATTGCAAATGATGATTATTTTGATTCAACAAGCAAACACACTGAAACATATAACCACTATTCCATCAGAAAGGAAATCATGAGAAGAATGTCTCCATTAATTGCAGATAGAAGCCAGGAGTTTATCTTCAAAGATAACAAAACAATGCTTTTAATGTTAGATGAAGTCCTTTTAGAGGGAACTGAAGACCACTTTAAAGAAGCCCAGGAAATCTTACAAGAAATTGTATCAAGAATGAAGTAATAGAAAGGAGTCCTACCTATGAATGAAAAATATTTAACTTTAAACTATACAGACATAATCAAGACTTATTTACTGGAAAGATTAAATAAGTTGAAGAACACAAAATTTGATCCTTATGAATTTTACAACTTAATCACCCAGGAATTAAGAGACGAAGAAAATTTCTTCTACAATAAAGTAGACTCAAAGAAATTTATCAGTATGCACCTGAAAGAAGCAGAAGATACTTACAACTTCTATCAGCAGACTCTGAATCCTATCTCTGATGCAGAAATCTTTGTAGCTGCTATGATTGAGAAGAGTGTTGCTGAACTGCTTCAAGAGAGCTTTGCCGTAGGTTATAACCTGTTTTGCAGTAACAAAAACAAAAAAGAAATGGTACTGACAGAGCAGTTTATTGATGAAATCAAAAAAGACTTGCTCCTGGAAGATGTTTCTGGTAGAAAAGAATTAGAACCAGAAGTTTATAATATTGAAAATATCGTAAAGGCTGAAAAGGAAAAGCTACTGAATCAGAACTTCCAGAAGTCCTTTAAAGATATCACTTATGATGATATCAAGGTAACTGTTTCTGATGAAAGCTCAATCTTCTTATCAATGGCCCTGGCTGATCAGAATAGATTCTCATTTAATGAAGAATTTAGCCTGAAGATGGCAGCTCGTACAGATCCTTTTGTTGATATAAAAGAGTTCTTTAATAACTCTATCAGAAATATTATTCATGAAGAAGTTGATTTTTCTGCATCCACGGCAGGATATGAAATCATTGACGAATGCAGTATTCAAGCCGTTTTAAACGATCCTGAATTATAAAAGAAAAAGACTGGAAATTTAGGTTTTCAGTCTTTTTTTATGCCTTTTTACAGGTAATTGAATCTAAAATAGTGAAATATACGTACATCATACTTATTTTATACTCCTATTATAGGTATGCTATAAGTATTTCTATGAAAAAAGCCGTAGAATTGATTTTAAATTCTTTTTATGAATAATTACCCTCTTGAACCATTTAAAATCAATTTAAAGCTCTATTTTTCTTCATAAAAAGGGTATGTAGTAGAAGTGTTGACATTGGTTTTTAGAAATAGTATAATATAATTAACAATAAACCTTTAAAGGTTGTTTATTTTTTACAAATATAATATCTATATAGATACCCTATTAGAAAGGAGATCGTAACTATGAAACGAATTAAAATTTGTCCTGTCTGTGGTAAAGAGTTTATTCCCAGACATAAAAATCAAGTATACTGTGATGACGAAATGAAGAAACAAGAGATCAGGTTTAAAAAAGCTCTGGAAGAAAAAGATAAGAAGGAAAAGGCCACTGATGAAAAAGAGTCTGAAATTAAAGTAAGAACGAAAATTTGTCCTGTCTGTGGCAAAGAATTTACTCCTGTAGCCAAGCATTCAAAATACTGTTCAAAGGAATGCTCTGACGAAGTAAAGAGACAATACAGGGCAAGATACTATCAGCAGAACCGTGAGAAGTATCTGGATTATGTTGCTGAACATCAGAAGCCTGATACTCCTCATGTTTACACAAAGGTTTGTCCTTTCTGTGGAAAAGAGTTTGAGACAACAAACAACAGAAAGATCTATTGCTCTGATGAATGTAAGAATCAGTACAACAAAGAAAAAAAGAGAGAGAAAAAGGTTTATCCTATTAATACCTGTATTATGTGTGGTAAACAGTTTACGGCCCGATCTGTAAGAACTCGTTTCTGCTGTAAGGAATGTGAGAAGAAATACAACAGAGAAAAGGATATGGATCTGGAATATAAAGCCCAGCATTCATACAGAACAATTGTCTGGAAGAGAAGACAAAAAGAAGCAAGAGAATAAGAAAAAGCCTTAAACTTTTTATGGTTTAAGGCTT
>RCNI01001236.1_pt1 | contig 14219 bp, 13 predicted proteins | sample 2041151 | NCBI WGS metagenome assembly RCNI01 (sample SAMN09708214, study PRJNA481090) | feces metagenome | isolation source: feces | place: Antarctica: Albino Rookery | reverse complement strand
CCGAAGTGGCGGAATTGGCAGACGCACTTGACTCAAAATCAAGCGTAGTAGCCCTACGTGCCGGTTCGAGTCCGGCCTTCGGCACCAGAGATTATGCAGTTCATCTTAGATGAACTGCTTTTTTTATTTTTACTAATTTTTGCTGAGAGCTGGATTATTGTCTGCTTGTTTATGATAGCAGCAAAAGCTTTAAATACATATATCTTTATGGAATGTAAAGGAGGATTTTATGGTTGCTGAAGATTTAATTCGTTGTAGCTGGGTTAATCTTAATAATCCTACTTATATCCATTATCATGATGAAGAGTGGGGCATACCGGTTTATGATGATCAGCTTTTAGGGGAGATACTTGTTCTGGAGCTATTGCATTCTGGCTTATCCTGGGAATGTGTATTGATGAAGCGGGAGGCCTTGCGTCAGGCATTGGATGGTTTTGAAATGGAGGCTATCGCTCGTTACGATGAGGCTAAGCTTGACCAGTTAATGGGTAATCCTCGTCTTATCAGACATCGTAAAAAATTAGAAGCCATAGTAACTAATGCTCGCGTATTTCAGCAGCTTCAACAGGAATGGGGAAGCTTTGCTGCTTATTTATGGCATTGGACGGACGGTTGCATTCTGAAAGAGCAGGGCTTAACCCAGTCACCTCTGTCCGTAGCCTTGCGTAAGGATTTGAAGGCTAGAGGTATGAAATATCTGGGTAGCATTACCTTGTATGCCTATCTGCAGGCGGTGGGACTTATTTCCAGCCATGATCAGGCCTGCTTTAAGTCGCAGCAGTCTTGAATTCTTAATACCCCCTGGTAGAGATTTTTTCTCTGCCAGGGGGTATTTTTTTGCCTAAAACATCCTTGCTTAAAATCTTTATTCTTTTTTAATATGAAAATAATTCTACTAACCCCATTTTAATATTCTCCTTGTTATAATAACTTCTGCTAGGAGGTGATCTAGATGCTCGACATAGCAATGGTAGCAATTTTACTCGTAAGCTTATCCTGTGTAGGGCCCTTAATTAGATGGTGCTTCTTGCAGGTGGAAGCAGACGAAGAGTAGGAGGATATGGACAGATGATTATGTTAACGTTACTTGTTTTAGTGGTGGGCTTATATTTGGTATATGCTCTCGCTCATCCAGAAAAATTTTAAAATACATTAGGAGGAAAATAGATGTTTCAGTTATTAGTAACCTTACTAATCTACCTGCTCCTCGTAATTCCCGTTGGTAGTTATATGTACCGTATTTTGACGGATAAGCCAACCTTTGGAAGTACGTTTTTTGATAAGGTAGATGGCTTTATTTATCGTGTTTGCGGGGTCAACCCTCAACAGGGAATGACCTGGAAGCAATACGCTATTGCTTTGGTAGTAACCAATGGTGTTATGTTGGTTTTAACCTATCTGGTATTACGTTTGCAAAATTTATTGTGCTTTAATCCTAATGGTATTGGCAGTATGGAGCCTACACTCAGCTTTAATACAGTAATCAGCTTTATGACCAATACTAATTTGCAGCACTATTCTGGTGAAAGTGGTCTATCCTATTTATCCCAGATGATTGTTATTACTTTTATGATGTTTGTTTCTGCAGCTAGCGGCTATGCAGCTTGTGCAGCTTTTATTAGAGGTATTTCTGGTTACGCTAAGGAGCATGTAGGTAACTTTTTTAAAGATTTGGTTGCCATTACTACTCGCATGTTAATCCCCTTTTCCATTGTCGGTGGTCTTATCTTAATCTGGCAGGGTGTACCTCAGAATTTGGATAGTAATTTTGTCGTAACAACCTTGGAGGGTACACGTCAGATAATTGCCAATGGTCCTGTAGCTTCCCTAGAGATTATTAAGCATTTGGGTACTAATGGTGGTGGTTATTTAGGAGCTAACTCTTCTACTCCTATTGAAAATCCTACCATTCTGACTAATCTGGTAGAAATGTATTCCATGATGCTGATGCCCGGTGCCTGTGTCATTGCCTTTGGCAAGATGGTTCAGGAGGTACGTAACCGTCGTCAACAAAACCGTTCTTTGAGAGAAAAGGAAGAGGGCAGTTGGACTGCTAAATTCTTTGGTAGAGAAGGCCGTAGCGTATTTATGGCTATGGGGCTGCTGTTCCTGTTCAGTTTAGGCTTGTGCTTTTGGGCTGAAAGCCAGGGTAATCCAGTTTTAGCAGAAGCCGGACTTAGTCAATCCATGGGTAGTATGGAGGGTAAGGAGGTACGCTTTGGTATTGCCCAATCCGCTCTTTTTACAACTGTAACTACCTCCTTTACCACTGGTACCGTTAATAATATGCATGATACCTTAACTCCCCTAGGTGGTATGGTACCCCTGCTGAATATGATGTTGAATGTTATATTTGGTGGTAAGGGCGTCGGCTTGATGAACATTTTGATGTATGCTATTTTAGCGGTCTTTATTTGTGGCCTAATGATTGGTCGTACTCCAGAATATTTAGGTAAGAAGATTGAAGGGCGTGAAATGAAGCTGACCGCCATCTGCATTATCATCCATCCCTTGATAATTTTAGGCTTTTCTGCTTTGGCCATTGCTACTGAGGCAGGCTTGGCCGGTATTACTAATGAGGGCTTCCATGGCTTGAGTCAGGTCTTGTACGAATACGCATCATCTTCTGCTAATAATGGTTCCGGATTTGAAGGCTTGGCAGATAATAGTTATTTTTGGAATATAACCACTGGCCTGGCTATGTTCTTTGGTCGTTTCCTTTCCATTGTTATTCAATTGGCTATAGTTGGTTCTTTAATGAAGAAGAGCTTTGTTAATGAGTCTGTTGGTACACTGCAAACTCATACAGCTTCCTTTGCTGTGATTATGGTTTTTGTAGTTTATATCTTTGCTGCTCTGACCTTCTTCCCTGCATTGGCTCTTGGACCAATCGCTGAGCATTTGGTACTGTGGCAATAGGAGGTTAAGCATATGGATAAGAAAAGTAAATTTTGGGAACGCTTTGCTCATCGTTACGGTGTGGACGAGCAAAAGCTGATGAAAAATAATTATAGTAAATTTGTTGACGAAGTAAAAAAAGAGGAACCTGCTGAAGATGACAGCAGCTTTTGGAAACGTTTCTCTCTTCGCTATGGTGTCAGGAGGAACGAAGAATGAGTAAGCATGAGAAGCATCAGGGTATAAATTCTGAGATTATTTCTCAGGCTCTGGTGAGCAGTTTTTACAAATTAGATCCCCGTCATATGGTGAAAAATCCGGTAATGTTCGTTGTAGAAATAGGCTTTTTAGTAACCCTGCTTTTAAGCTTTTTTTCAGACCTTTTTGGTGAAAGCAGTACAGATTTAAGAATTTACAACAGCATTGTAGCCTTCATCCTATTTGTAACTGTACTTTTTGCTAATTTTGCAGAAGCAGTTGCAGAGGGCAGGGGTAAAGCACAGGCTGCCAGCCTGAAGAAAACCCAAAAGGATACGGAGGCTCATCTTCTGGATGCGGAGGGCAATGTAAAAATTATCCGATCCAGTGAGCTGCGTAAGGATGACATTGTTATGGTCAAGGCAGGCGAGGTAATTCCTGGTGATGGTGTGGTTATCGAAGGCGTAGCAGCTGTGGATGAATCTGCTATTACCGGCGAATCTGCACCTGTTGTGCGTGAAAGTGGTGGGGATTTCTGCTCCGTAACCGGTGGTACTACCGTGGTATCTGACTGGTTAAAGATTAGGATTACCTCTGAACCTGGTAACAGCTTCCTGGACAAGATGATTGCTCTGGTTGAGAGTGCTTCCCATAAGAAGACTCCAAATGAGATTGCCTTAAATACTCTTTTGGTTTCTTTAACCATTATTTTCTTAATTGTTATTGTTACTCTGTATCCCATGGCCCAATATTCCGGTGTAACTCTTTCTACTTCTACCTTGATTGCATTGATGGTCTGTCTGATACCTACTACTATTGGTGGTCTGTTATCAGCCATCGGTATTGCAGGCATGGACAGAGTAACTCAGTTCAATGTTATTGCCATGTCAGGTAAAGCAGTGGAGGCCTGTGGTGACGTAGATACGATGATTCTGGATAAAACTGGTACAATTACTTTTGGTAATCGTCTGGCTGCAGAATTTTTACCTGTACAGGGAGTTTTGCCAAAGCAGCTGATGCGTTGTGCAAGCTTGACCAGCTTTAGTGATGCTACTCCTGAGGGTAAATCCACCTTGGACTTAGCACGTCGACTGGGAGATACTACTGTTGAGCCTACGGGTACTACCTTTTATGAATTTACTGCCCAAACTCGTATGAGTGGTGTGGATTTAAGCGATGGTACTGCTATTCGTAAGGGTGCTGCTGATGCTATTGAACAATATGTTCTGACATTGGGTGGTAGGGTACCTGCCGACTTGCGTGAGCTGGTAGAACGGGTTTCACTTCTAGGTGGTACGCCTTTGGTTGTATGTGAAAATGAGCAGATTTTAGGTGTCATCTATTTAAAGGATACGGTGAAGCCGGGGATGAAGGAGCGTTTTGAACGCTTGCGTGCCATCGGTATTAAAACCATTATGTGTACTGGTGATAATTGGCTGACTGCAGCTACAATTGCGGAGGAAGCAGGCGTAGATGGTTTTGTGGCTGAGTGCAAACCAGAGGATAAAATCAGCCTGATTAAAAAGGAACAGGCCGAGGGTAAGATCGTGGCTATGACAGGTGATGGTACTAATGATGCACCCGCCCTAGCTCAGGCCAATGTGGGTCTGGCCATGAATTCTGGTACTACAGCAGCTAAGGAAGCTGCTAATATGGTGGACCTGGATAGCGATCCGACGAAAATTTTGGAGGTTGTAGAAATAGGTAAGCAGCTACTGATCACCAGGGGCTCCTTAACTACCTTCTCCATCGCAAATGATATTGCAAAATACTTTGCCATTATTCCGGCAATGTTCATGGTAGCAATTCCCCAATTAAGTATCCTAAATATTATGGATTTAAGCACACCATATAGTGCGATTTTATCCGCGCTGATTTTTAATGGCTTAATTATACCGGGCTTGATTCCTCTTGCTATGAAGGGCGTTGAATATAAGCCCATGTCCTCCGGTAAGATGTTAGCTAAAAATATGTTAATCTACGGTGTTGGTGGTGTAATTACGCCTTTTATCGGTATTAAGCTAATTGATATTGTAATCAGTCCCTTGCTTGGTACCCTTGGTTTGTAAGGAGGAAGAAATAGTGAAGCAGTATAATGCATGGCTGGCTCCCCTGGGGCAGGCTGTGAAGATTAGTTGTCTATTGATGTTGATATGTGGTTTGGGCTTTCCTCTATTAATGAACGGGCTTGGCGCAGTGTTTTTCCCCGTACAGGCAGGTGGGAATAAGGTCGTTGTCAATGAACAGGTCGTGGGTGTAGCCCATGTAGGCCAGGAGTTTAGCCAGCCCTATTTCATGAAATGCCGTCCTTCTGCCGTACATTATAATACCTATAAGGAGGATGCTGAGGAAAAGCAATTTTATCTGGATGGTAGTGAGTTTGGAGGCTTAAGCTCCGGCTCTAACAATTTTGCACCTACTAATCCTCGGCTGGTAGAACGTGTAGAAGCCGATTTAAGCTCCTTTTTGGATGCTCATCCCTCTGTTAACAAAGAGGATATTCCTACTGACCTGTTAACAGCTTCTGGTTCCGGTCTGGATCCTGAAATTTCTCCTGCGGCTGCAGCTGTACAGATTCACGCTATTGCCCAGGCCGCTAATTTGGATGAAAAGGTTTTGCAGACAATTGTTGCACGTAATACCGAGGGTAAGCTTTTAGGTATCTTTGGTACAGAAAAAGTAAACGTGCTAGCAGTTAATATTGAGATAGCCCAAGCTATGGGCTTAGTGAAATAAAAGCAGAGGAGGATGGTTATGAAAAAGTGCGAAAGTGGAGATTTAAAACGTTTTTGCTTACGAGTACGGGAATCCATGCTCCTAGGTGATTACGAAAAATGCATGGAGGAAATCTGCTATGGTATGTATCACTATCCCCATGCACCTGAACCTCATAATTTGATGGGGATTCTTTTAGAAAAACAAAGTAATCATCTATTAGCCATGAAGCATTTTCGTGCGGCTCTGGATTTTGATCCTACTTATGAGCCTGCCAAGGCTAATATTGCAGCCTATGCTAATTTTAATCTTCATGGACAAGAAGGTGCCTTTACCTATGATGATTGCTTAGAATTATGTAAATAAGCTAGAGTTCCAGTCCACTAGCTTGACTTTAGTATGGAACACCTTTCCAAAAATCTGGTAGCTTGAAGCTGCCAGATTTTTTCTTTATGCTATCTTAATACTTTCTTAATACTTTCTTAATACTGATAATGAGTTTTTTATGGAAACCTAATCCCAAAATAGCTATACTATTATTGGGAGACTAGCAGGAAAAGCAGACAGTAGCTGTTTACGTACAAGCTAGTAACGTTAGAAGGGGTAAAGAAATGCTGACAGATAAAAAGAATCCCGAGTGGTTATTACAACAGATTAAACAACAGGAGAAAGCCGAACAGCGTGGCAGCTTAAAGATCTTTTTTGGTTATGCAGCCGGTGTGGGCAAGACCTATGCCATGCTGCAGACAGCTCATGAGCTGAAACAGCAGGGGGTGGATGTAGTAGCTGGCTATGTGGAGCCTCATTTACGTCCGGAAACCTCTAGACTATTGACGGGGCTGGAGGTACTACCTGTTTTAGAAACAGAGCATAAGGGGATGCCTGTAAGGGAATTCGACCTGGATGCTGCCCTTGCCCGTAAGCCCCAGGTTATTCTGGTGGATGAGCTGGCTCATACCAATGCACCTACCTGCCGTCATGAAAAACGTTATCAGGACGTGGAGGAGCTGCTTCAGGCAGGAATAGACGTTTACAGTACAATTAATGTTCAGCATATTGAAAGCTTAAATGATACCGTAGCTGCTATTACAGGTGTTACGGTCAGAGAGCGTATACCGGATTCTGTTTTTGATAGAGCGGAGCAGGTAGAAATCGTAGATCTGGAGCCTCAAAATTTGTTAACCCGTCTTAAGAAGGGACAAATTTATCGTCAAAATCAGGCGCAAAGGGCTATGGCTAATTTTTTCACAATTAAGAATTTGGCTGCTCTAAGAGAAATTGCTCTTCGTCGTTGTGCCGACTGTGTCAATAAGCTGGGTGCCAGAGTTGGACGGGAGCAGCAGGAAGCCTATTTGACGGAAGAGCATATCCTGGTCTGCATCTCCTCCTCGCCCTCCAATCCTAAGATTATTCGTACGGCTGCCAGAATGGCGCAGGCCTTTAACTGCCAGTTAACAGGCCTTTTTGTTGAAACTCCTGATTTTGCGGCCATGAGTGAGGAAAATCTCCAACGTCTGCATAGTAATATTCGTTTGGCGGAGCAGCTGGGAGCGCATATTGAAACCGCCCATGGTACGGATGTACCCTTCCAAATTGCCGAATTCGCCAGGTTTTCCGGTGTATCAAAAATAGTTATTGGTCGTAGTGCGGTTAAGAGTAAGCTTTTTGGCAAACAAACCTTAACTGAAGAGCTGATTGAGCATGCTCCTCAGTTGGATATCCATATTATTCCTGATTCCGCTTCCAATGTACCCTATCATGCGAAGAAGGTTAGACAGAAGCTGTTTTCTGCCTTAGATTTAGTTAAGAGTATAGGCATTTTAGCCGGTGCCAGCATTATTGGTTATATTTTCTTTTATTTAGGCTTCGCAGAGTCCAATATTATTATTGCTTATGTATTGGGAGTAATGTTGATTTCTATTGCGACGACACATAAGTTCTATAGTTTGGCTTCCTCTCTGGTAAGTGTTCTAGTCTTTAACTTTCTTTTTACGGAGCCGCGCTTTAGCCTAGAGGCCTATGATAAGGGCTATCCCGTTACCTTTCTGATAATGTTCCTGGCGGCCTTTTTAACTAGCTCGCTTGCACTTAAGCTGAAGGAGCATGCCAAGCAGTTCGCCGTCATTGCTTATCGCAATAAAATTCTTTTTGATGTAAATCAGTCCTTCCAGCAGGCAGAAACTAGGGAAGAAATTATGCAGGTAGCAGCTGATAATCTCCTTCGTCTACTGCAGAGAGACATCGTTATTTATCCTGCTAATAATGGAGAGCTGGCTGAGCCTAAAATTTATTATGCATCCAGTTCTGATAAGCAGGAAGAATATTTAACAGCGAGTGAAAAAACAGTTGCTCTATGGGTTTTTAAAAATAATAAACAGGCTGGTGCCGGTACGCAGACTTTGAATAATGCTAAATGTCTTTATTTAGCCCTGCGGATTAACCAGAAGGTGTATGGTGTCATCGGTATTGCAAGAAGTAAACTGCCCCTGGATATTTCTGAAAGAAGTATGCTGCTGTCCATCCTAGGTGAATGTGCCCTAGCCCTGGAAAACGAAAAGAATGTTCGAGAAAGAGAAAAGAGCATGGTGATGGTCCAAAATGAAAAGCTACGGGCTAACCTGCTTCGTGGCGTTTCCCATGACCTGCGAACTCCCTTAACCTCTATTTCCGGCAATGCCAGCAATTTAATGTATAATAGTACCTTCATCGATGAGGAAACTAAGCATCAATTGTATACGGATATTTATGATGATTCTCTCTGGTTAATTAATCTGGTCGAAAATATTCTGTCAATCACACGTCTGGATGCGAATAATTTAAAGCTTCATATTGCGGCAGAGCTGGTTGCGGATGTAGTGGAAGAGGCCATGCATCATCTTAATCGGCGGGCAGTGGAGTACGATATTAAGGTGGAGCATGAGGATGAATTGCTTTTGGCACAGATGGATGCTAAGCTTATTGTACAGGTATTAATTAATCTGGTAGATAATGCTATAAAATATACCCTGCCCGGTACTTCTATCAGGTTGAGCACCAGGGTGGAGCAGGGACGGGCAGTGATTTCTGTAGCTGATACAGGACCGGGGATTTCTGATGAGATGAAGGAGCATATCTTTGATATGTTCTATTCCGGAGCCAATAAGATTGCAGACAGCCGACGGAGCTTAGGCCTTGGCTTAGCCCTGTGTAAGTCCATCGTAGCGGCTCATGAAGGGAAGCTGGCAGTTGCAGATAATCACCCCCATGGTACGGTATTTACCTTTACATTACCCATTAAGGAGGTAGCAATTCATGAATAAATGTACTATTTTAGTTGTTGAGGATGACCCTTCAATTAAGAATCTAATGGTAACAACTCTAAAAACACATGACTATAATTATCTTTTAGCTGGAAATGGAAGAACGGCCTTAATGGAGGCTGCTTCACATAATCCAGATATTGTACTTTTGGATTTGGGCCTGCCTGATATGGATGGGATGGAGGTTATAAAAAACATTCGTTCCTGGTCCACCATGCCCATTATTGTTGTTAGTGCCCGTAGTGAGGATAGTGATAAGATTAGGGCTTTGGATGCAGGGGCCGATGATTATTTGACTAAGCCTTTTTCTGTAGAAGAAATGCTGGCCCGTCTGCGTGTGACACAAAGAAGACTGAACTCGGTAAATACGGATATTGTTCAGTTCTCTGTTTTTGAAAATGGTGCGCTAAAGATTGATTATGCAGCAGGATGTGCTTATCTGGAGGGAGCAGAGCTGCATTTGACTCCCATTGAGTACAAGCTGCTCTGTATTTTATCTAAAAATCTTGGACGTGTGCTGACACATACCTTTATTACAGAAAACGTGTGGGGGCATAGCTGGGAAAATGATGTGGCCTCCCTGCGTGTTTTTATGGCTACACTACGGAAGAAGCTGGAAGCAAAGCCTGGGTCTCCCCAGTATATCCAGACACATGTGGGAGTTGGTTACCGTATGCTGAGGGTGGAGTAGAAGCTATCAGCAGTACGAAATGTATAGAAAAACGCTGCTGGTATAAGGCTTGTTACCAGCAGCGTTTTTTATTGCTCGATTTCTAATTTTAAACAAAGATTTCCTCCACAAAGATGGGTACCAGCTTTTTTTACTTGAAGAGGGTACTTAAAATTGGGACCACCTAGGACGATGCTGTGGAATTCTCCAGCTTCTCCGCAGGGGTCGATGCTTCTGCCTTCCAGCTCTGCCATGTAGCTCCAGTCCAATATACGTCCCAGGTCCTGGGGAAGTAGGCCCATTTTTTCGTTAATAGCAGTAAGCATGGTAGTAAATCCAGCTTGAAGAAATTCTTCTACCGCCTGACGATGTCCATAGCGCCAAAGTGGGGCACAATAGGCCAAGCCGGATTTTTCAGCTATATGGTCATACCAGCAGCCTTCCTCGGGGAGATCCAAATCACCAGTCACCAGAACCTCCGCTCCTAATTCCTGGGCTTGGGCTAAAGCCTGGAGTAGATTGGGGCCGTAAGCCTGCCAGGTAGTGCTGAAATGGAGTAGGGGAATACCCATGGCTTGGGCTTGGGCCTGGATAATTTCCAGGCTGACCCCATGGGAACCCACGTAGCCGTCTTCCTCTCTTACCATGGAAAGGAGTGCTACTGGTACGCCTCCCATTTGGATAGCCTTATAGAGTGCCAGGGTACTATCTTTACCACCACTGTAGGAGGCAACGAATTTTTTGTTTTTGCATGCATTTTGCCAATTTTTCATAGTTTGCTCCTTTATATATTCTTCGATTTAAGTAAAAAACTACCTTTTAGTTCGCCCTTCCTTAATAGGGCTCCTGCTTTGATAGGAAAATGTTAAAAATTATTTACAATTTTAGCATACTTTTATGATACAATATCCATATAAAATTAGTAAAGATTAAGTTTACTCGAGGAGGTATACTAATGCTGAAGGAAATTATGCATATTGGGGTTACAGTTAGCGATATTGATCGTTCCATTGCGTTTTATCGTGATGTATTGGGCCTGCAATTCCAAGGTGAGATTTTAATGGAGGGCAAGGAAACCGATCTGCTTTTCCAAAGAGAGAATTGTCGAGCAAGAGTTGCTTATTTAAATGGTAGTGAGGAAATTATAGCACCACCTGTAGAATTAATTCAATTTATTAGTGAGGATGCGGCTCAGGATGCTGCTGATTTATTTAAAACCTCTATTTCTGAAATCTGCTTTAATGTTGAAGATATTGATGCTTTTTACAAGCATTTGTTGGAGCACCAGGTAGAGTGCCTGTCTGCGCCGCAGCCTTTCGATTTTACCGCCTTCGGCTTTAGCAAAAGTAAAGCCATGTACTTTAAGGATCCAGATGGAATAATTCTGGAGGTTATGCAGCTCGTAGAATAATTTATCTACTAAAAAAACCACCCGCTCCTGAAGGAGCAGGTGGTTTTATTTTTTTATAGTGAGGTGAGAGACTTATTTATTGGTAATACTGCTATGGATAGCAGGAGCTACCAGTGGTAAGTTTACTTTTCTCAGATAGCCGATTACACTAAAAAACAGTGCCACAGGTACCCAGGTTAATTTGTAGTCGCTCAGGGGGAGGCTTCGGTAGAAGCTGACGTATCCGGTTAGCTGTAAGTCAAATAGAGTATTATAGGTACAGGCTACGTCCAGTAAGCCCATTACGAAAGAAGCGATGACGGCTAAACGCAGAGCATTTAGTTTGCGGATGCTCAAACAATGGGGGACGAGGGCATAATAGAGAGTAATTAAAATAGCTCCCGGATAAAAGGCATCCAGAAGAGGAGCAAAAATAGCGACAATCCTGTCTAAACCGATACTACCGATAACGGTGCTGCTTAGCAGTACTGCAAGCGCCACCTTTTTATAGGGGAGACGCTTATGACTGGCCTCCTCAAAATATTCAGCAGTAGCAGCTGTCAGACCAATAGCTGTGGTTAAAGCGGCAAAAATTAAAGCTATACTAAAAAAGACACCGCCAGTGCTGCCCCATAAATGGAGCACTACCTGGGCGTACAGGGTAGCAAATTTTAAGTCGCTTAGATTGCTGGCATAGGAGCCAACCAGCATATGTCCCAGATGGATGACGCTTAAAATACCAATGCCTACGCAGCCTACCTTGATGACAGTACTATTGAGTTTTTGGGGAGCGATGCCCTGGTGCTTTAAATTATTTAAGATAATGACACCAAAAACCAGGCCGCATAACAGGTCACCAGTGGCATAGCCCTCAGTAAAGCCGTAGACAACGGGGGGAATACTGTAGCTTGGTGCAGCCTGAGTGGCGGCTATGGGAGTTAGTAGCCCCTTGGTGATAATAGCAGTTACAATTAAAATTAAAGCTGGAAATAGTAATTTACTAATCTTAGCCAATAATTCTGTCCGGCTAAAAACAAACCAATAGGTAAGTAGATAGTAGGCACAGGAAAAACAGAAGATGGGCAGCCTGCTAGTAGGTTCCCAGGCGGTTACCTGGAGGATAACATCCCAGGAGGCGGCACTCATTCGGGGAATTACGTAAAGGGGACCCAGTATCATAATGGTAGCGCCACAGAAAAAATGACCGAATTTGGGCATAGCCCGTGTAGTAATAGTTAAAAAACTACCACGTCCACGGGAAAGGGCTACATAGGCCAGCAGTGGCAGAAGTAGCGCCGTCATGGAGATACCGACGAAGGCGAGTAAAACACTGCTACCGCTTTCCTTACCCCAGGTCATGGGCCAGATCATACTAGCACCACCAAAATGCATGGCAAAAAGGGCACCACCCATGAAAAATATTTGTTGCCAGGATAATTCTTGCTGTTGCTTCATAATTCTCACTCCAGTATAGAACTATTCCAGAGCAGGCTTCAAGCCTGTAGTACTGCTATGCTTTTTATTACGACGAACGCTGGCAAAAATAGAACCAGAAATATTATGCCATACGCTAAAGATAGCACCGGGCAGGGTAGCTAAGGGATTAGCTGCAAAATTAATGGTAGCTAAGGAAATCGCCAAGCCGCTGTTCTGCATCGCTACCTCAATAGCAATAGCTGTTTCTTTGGTGTATTCAATATGACAGGCTCTTGCCACACCGAGGCCGATAAAGAGACCGATGGCATTATGCAAAATAACTACAATAAGGACTAAGGCACCACAGGAAAGTAGTTTTTCCACATTATTTGCTACAATGCCGGCAATTAGGAGTACGATGGAAACAACGGAAACTAAGGGAAGAATGCCGGAGATTTTCTTTACAAACTCACCACAGAAGGTGTGGATTAGAATACCCAGGAGAACGGGGACTAAGACAATTTTAACAACTGACAGCACCATGGCCATCAGGGACACGTCTACCCATGCACCACCTAGAGCATAAACTAGTAAAGGGGTCATAATGGGAGCGATGAGGGTGGAAACAGTGGTCATGCCAACGGAAAGAGCAACATCACCACCTGCGATATAGGTAATGACATTGGAAGCAGTACCACCAGGACAGCAACCGACTAAAATAACGCCTAAGGCCAGATCATCGGGTAAATTTAAAATCTTAGCTAGGGCAAATGCAGAAAGAGGCATAATAGTATATTGGGCCAGACAGCCGATTAAAACATTCTTGGGCTGGGTCAGGACGAATTTAAAATCCTTACCATGAATAGTCAGACCCATACCAAACATAGCTATACCTAGGAGCCAAGCTGTGTAGGAGGTAGCCCAGGTAAAGGTTGTAGGTTGATAAAAGGCCCATACGGAAAAAAGAATGATAATGACACCGATATACTTGGATAAGAGACTGCTGATACTTGAAATTTTGTTAATCATTTGGTAGATAACCTTCCATCTAAATAAATTTCAAAGACAGGTTCTTTACTTTCTGCAAGTTAGTAATTGCTGCTTACTCCTTTCCTTTATCCCTCACAAAAATAACCCCTCCAAGACTTGCTCAGAGGGGTAGTATAAACGACACATCTAAAATGATGTAGTTAGCTTGTGCTCTTATATGCTCTGAGTCTCATTTCTGACGAATATGCGCTCGCGTGATAAGATAAATATTTGATTTTGTATTGCAATTAGCTGCTTACAGCCTTCAAGAAGTAAAGTTTTCTGATAAGAAATACCATCTTCGCAAGGGTGATTATAACATTACCTTTAAGAGGATGCAAGGAAAAAGAAAATAATTTTTACCATGTCACATTTTGATTTGTTTTAGCTAAATTATTACTAAAAATTGTTAATTACTTTTGGCGTTTACTAAAAAAAATAAAAAATGAAAAATATTGTTGACATTGAGCTTTGAAGATAGTATAATAACAATCGTTCCAGTGATTGGAATCAAAACTTGCCGAAGTGGCGGAATTGGCAGACGCACTTGACTCAAAATCAAGCGTAGTAGCCCTACGTGCCGGTTCGAGTCCGGCCTTCGGCA
>RCNI01001235.1_pt1 | contig 14225 bp, 11 predicted proteins | sample 2041151 | NCBI WGS metagenome assembly RCNI01 (sample SAMN09708214, study PRJNA481090) | feces metagenome | isolation source: feces | place: Antarctica: Albino Rookery | reverse complement strand
TCCAGAATGCAGACCGCAGAAACCGGATCAAAGCCTGCGTTTTTCGCCTGCTCCTCGGTAAGACCTGTCCGGGCAGCCCGCCACTGGTCAGACAGCTTCACAACGCCGGTTCCCAGACAGCCGGGATACCGGGTTTCCTCGCCGCTGAGATTCAGTGCAAGCTCTCTTGCGGCGATGTTGGCGGTGGAGCCCATGGCAGACCACTGCCGATTTCCGGTAATCCGGTTATGTACCATGGCGCAGTCGCCCACGGCATAAATATCCTTGAGATTGGTGCGGTGCATCTCATCGGTGAGGATCAGCCCCCGCTCCATTTCAATACCGCTGTCCGCAAGGAACCGGGTAGCAGGACGAATACCCAGAGCCATAACCACAAGGTCTCCGGGAATCCGTCCGTTTTCTGTTTCTACGCCCTCTGCGGCAGTTTCGCCGTAGATGCCCTTCAGGGCTGTGGAAACCCGCACCTGCAGTCCTTCCTTCTGGAGCTGGCGGCGCAGATAATCTGCCATTTCCAGATCGAAGAGGTTGGGAAGCAGCTGGGGAGCCATATCCACCACAGTGACGGAAAGTCCCTGCTTCTGCAGGTTTTCCGCAACTTCCAGACCGATAAAGCCGCCGCCTGCCACCACGGCACGCCGGGCGTTCTTTTCCTTCACATAGTCCCGAATGGCGATGGCATCGTCGGGGGTACGCACGGTGAATACGCCGGGAAGATTGCTGCCGCTGATAGGAGGCTTCACAGGCTCTGCGCCCACAGCCAGCACCAGATTATCATAGGAAACCGGTGCTTCCTCGCCGGAAACCTGAATGGTCTTTTCTGCCGGGTTCACCTGCAGAACTTCCTTTTCGGTGTGAACCTCAACGCCGGTCAGACCCATGAACTTTTCCGGGGTGTTGACGATGAGTTCTTCCCGGGTTTCGATGATTCCGCCGATATAATAAGGCAGACCGCAGCCGGCATAGGAAATATCCTTTCCCTTGGTGTAAAGTACCACCTGATGTTCGGGATGTTCCCGTTTATATTTGGCTGCGGTTTTCGTTCCGGCAGCAACGCCACCGACAACAACAATTTTCACAGCAATCCGCTCCTTTGTTTTTTCTTGATTATATCGCCCGCCGGTGATAAAATCTAATTATCATTTTTTATAGTATAATAAGTCGATGTTATGAGGCAACTTATGATAAATTCCAGAATTGAAACCTTTCTCACCCTTTATCAGCAGATGAATTACCGAAAGACCGCCGAGATCCTGAACATGACCCAGCCGGGTGTCACCCAGCACATTCAGTATCTGGAGAAGCACTACAATGTGAAGCTTTTTCAGTACGAGGGGCGTGTTCTTCACCGAACCCGGGAGGCGGAAATTCTCAAGCACCATCTGGATCGGATTCTGGCAGACGAACTTGCCATGCGGGAGGAATTTGCCAACAGTCCCGACCTAAGGCTCTATGTAGGTGCCACCAAAACCATCGGAGAATATGTGCTGACTCCCACGGTATCCCGCTATCTGAAAGACCCCAAAAACAGACTGGATCTCATCGTTGACAACACCCAGACCCTGCTGCAGATGTTAGAGGAGCAAAAGCTGGATTTTGCAGTGGTGGAAGGGGTCATCGACAAGAGCCGCTACGACTATCGGCTCTACCGCCGGGAAAAATTTGTGGGCATCTGCGGTGTGAATCACCCCTTTGCCGGGAAGCAGATTCCTCTGGAGCGGCTGTTTCAGGAAACGCTGCTGGTGCGGGAACCCGGCTCCGGCACCCGCAAGATTCTGGAGCAGGCAATCACTGACCGGGGATATTCCCTGTCCCAATTTGCAAGAACCGTATCCATCAGCAATTTCTCCGTCATTATGGATCTGGTGGCAAAAAACCATTTCATCACCTTTGCCTATCAGCCCGTGACACAGGGACGGACAGATCTTGCCTCTTTTCAGGTGGAAAGTATGCCTCTGGAGGGCGAATTTAACTTCGTCTACTGCAACCGTGCCATTGCAGAAGCGAAAATCAGTCAGTTTTTCGGGAAGTAAGCTTTCCCTCTTCAAAAAATCCCCATGATCGCCGCAGGTGCAAACCCGCCTGTGCGACCATGGGGTGTTTTTTATCTCCGGGTTTTCACCGGGAAACAACAGTCTTATCTGATTTCTCTTTTTTCATAGAACCGGATGGAAAGGTACCACGACAGGAAGAACAGCCCAAAGGAAATCAGGCAGATCAGCGCCTCGGTGCCGATGCCGGGTGCATCCGCATTTGCTATTTCACTGAAGGCAGTCACGATCACAAGGGCACTGACAAATACGCTCAGCACCAGATAATAGACGATTCTTCCCTTCTCCACCCCGAACCGGTAGATAAACGGCAGAAGCAGTGCCGTGGGCAGCAGACTCATGGGAACAAGCATGGTGGCAATCTTCAAAAGTCCCAGCCCATCGAAGCAATGTCGAACGCACATAGCGCCTGCCTGTGCAGCGGTCATGCCCAAAATGGCGATTCCGCTGAGAATCAAACTGACAAGATATTTGGAAGACACCAGCTGCGCCCGGCTGTAGGGCAGGGTCGCTGCAAACACATTCCATTTTTCTTTTTCCTCATAGGAAATCAGAGATAAGGCAATCATACCGGACAGGATACACGGATAGTACAGAAAAAACGAATTTCCCATACAGGATACCACTGCAAAAATGAGATACATCAGAAGGAAGGCGCGAAAATAGCTTTTAATCCCATACCATTCCTTTAATAAAAGTCCTTTCATCATTTCTTTCCCTCCCTTGCCATAAACACAAACAACTGCTCAATATCCACAGGACCGATCTCCATATCAGAGGGTACCTGATCCCGCCGGACAATGGCTTCCACCCCATAGGGATTTGCCTTGCTGCCGAGAACGGCAGATGGGCTGAGCTGCGCAAGCTGTTCCGCCGTGCAATGAATCACACCGTACTGCTCCAGCAGCACATCCTTTTCCTCGCAAAGCATCAGCTTCCCCTTATGCAGAAAGGCGATATAATCGCAGATTTTTTCCAGATCGCTGACAATGTGGGAAGAAATCAAAACAGCGTGTTCCTCGTCCCGGGTAAACTCATTGAAAATATCCAGAATCTCATCCCGGATCACAGGGTCCAGACCGGAGGTAGCTTCATCCAGAATCAGCAGCTTGGGTTTGTGGCTGAGCGCAACCGCAAGTCCCAGCTTCATCTTCATGCCACGGGAAAATTCCTTGAATTTCTTCTTTTCCGGCAGGGAGAACATACGAAGATAATCGGCATATGTCTCAGCGTCCCAGTTTTTGAATGTACAGGCCATGATTTTTCCCACCTGCACAGGGGTGAGGCACTCAGAAATGCCCACCTCATCGAGGACCACGCCGATGTCTTCCTTGGCAAGCTTCATATTGTCCTGATTGTCTTTTCCGAACAGGGTAACGGTACCGCTGTCCTTTTTGATCATGTCCAGAATCAGCTTGATGGTGGTGCTTTTTCCGGCGCCGTTCTCCCCCACCAGACCCATAATGCTGCCCTGCGGCAGGGATAACGTCAGATGATCCAAGGTAAAATCCTTATATGACTTGGTTAAGTCCTTGATTTCCAGCACATTCATAGTTTGTCCTCCATGATGCAGTTCATCATTTCCATGATGTCCGATTTCGTGAGATTGCAGGTTCCGGCAAGGTGCACGATATTTTCCATACAGGCTTCTATCTTCCTGAGATTTTCCTCTCTCAGAAGTTCCACATTTTTGGGGGCTACAAAGCAGCCCTTGGCAGCAACGGTATAGATAAAACCCTCTTTTTCCAGCTCATCGTAGGCTCGCTTGGTGGTGATCACGCTGATGCGCAAATCCTTTGCCAAATTTCGGATGGAAGGGAGTGGCTCATCTTCCTGCAATGCGCCGCTGATGATCTGCGCCTTGATCTGCGAATAAATCTGCTCGTAAATCGGAGCGCCGTTTTTATTGTCGATGAGTAAATTCAAGTCGCCCTCTCCTTTCGTTAACTGTATATGCACAGTATATACAGTATGAACAGAATTGTCAATCCCCTTTTTGAAAAACTCCATCCGGGAAGTCCTCACTGTCACACTTCCCGGAAAAGCATAAAAAAAGAGACTTGCCGAAGCAAGTCTCTTTCGCTGTTATCAGGGAAGATACTCGATGGTGACAATATCCAGAACGCCCTTCATAAAATCAAAGACATAACCGCTGTCACCGTAATACTTGGTAGATTCTTTGGTGTACTCCAGCTTGTCGCTGTAGTAGCCATTGTCGCCGTCATAATGGTGTTCCTTGGTAGGCTCGCCGGCGTTGGCCCGCAGATCCTCCACAGTCATATTCTGAGGGAATGCAAATGTCAGAATATCCTGAGTCTCATCCTTGTGAACGGGCAGGTAAACTTCGTTGATGTAGCACTCAGATGCGGGTTTACCCGCATCGGTATCGTTGAATGCAAATACCTGAGCTGTCCAGTACTCGCCCAGCACAATACGGAAGCCGCCGGATTGAGAATTCTTACTCAGATTGTTGCTGGCATTGGCAACGTCATCTTCTTTAAAAGGAACACCATCGTCGATCAGTTCCTGCAAAGTGGTCTTGCCCAGAGTGTAGGTTTTACCGTTGATGGCAAACTGCATATTGTCCAGGTCAACATACTTGCCGGAAGGTGTCTCAGCCTGATTGTCAGAGGGTGCCTCAGTGGTATCCGCTTCGGTATTTTCGGGAACGGTGGGTTCGGATGTTGCAGGGACAGTAGGTTCGGAAGTCTCAGGAACCGTGGGTTCAGAGGTTTCCGCCTGAGCAGTTGTGGGGGCAACGCTGGGTTCGGTTTCCTGCGTTTTTTCGGGACCGCAGCCAGCTAACATACTGCCTACAAGCAGGATGGCAACCAGTGCGCTGATGATTTGCTTTTTCATAAGTTCCCTCCATATATTTTATGAGATGTCAGTAAGTTTTTTTACATTTCTTGCCTGATGTGACATTATATACCATAACCAAAAGACTGTGTCAACAAGGATTTTTCGTCTTTTTCCTCCGGCAGCAGCCCCCTGATTATGCCTGTCTTTCCCCAGCAGATTCCCATGCTGTACGGGCGCAAACAGGCTGCTTTTTCCGCCCCGGCTTCTGATTTTCAAAAGCCGGGGATTTTCTTTTTCTCATCCTGCAAAGCAGGGCTATTTCCTTTTTCTTCTCCCATCTTCCATTCTTTCTGCAAAATTCTATTTTGGGAGGCTCCCACCGCTCTTTCTCCTGCCGGGTACACCGGGGAAGCACAGCAGCAGTTTCCCCCGGCAAAAAATATTTTTAAAAATTTTGCAGAATTATGTCACCTTTTCGTTCTTTTCTGCATCTATATATCAGGTCAACAAAACAGGCGGTGTCATATGGTTTTCAGCAGTCTCAAATTTCTCTATCTTTTCATGCCCATCTTCTTCGGTATCTACTATGCCGTTCCCAGCAAAGGAAAAAATGTAATTCTCCTCATCGGCAGTCTTTGTTTTTACGCCATCGGCACATGGACTTCCCCGGAGCATTTTCTGATTTTCCTCATCAGTATGTCCATCGACTATCTGGCAGGCATCCTGATTCAGCGGTTTCCAAGGTTCAAAAAACTCTTTTTATGGCTGGGCATTGGGTTTCACATCCTGTGTCTGGGATTTTTCAAATACTTCCCCTTTCTTACGGAAGAACTGTCCGCCCTTTTCCCCAATGCCGGTTTTGCCCTTCCCTTTGAGATTCTGCTGCCCATCGGCATTTCCTTTTATACCTTTCAGGGAATCTCCTATCTGGCAGATGTTTACAGAGGCACCGTCCCGGCGGAAAAAAGTATGCTGCGGTTTTTCGTTTACCTGTCCATGTTTGAGCAGCTGATTGCAGGTCCCATCGTAACCTACCCGGAGATCCGCAATGATCTGCGCAGCCGAACCATTGACAAAGCCACCGTCAGCAGCGGGCTTGGGTACTTTATCTTCGGTCTGGGCTTAAAGGTACTGCTGGCAAACCCCATCGGAAAGCTGTGGTTCGATGTCAACACCATCGGATTCGACAGCATTTCCACCCCCCTTGCCTGGATGGGAATTGCCGCCTTCTCCTTCCAGATCTTTTTTGATTTCTATGGCTATTCCCTGATGGCCATTGGACTGGGAAAGATGCTGGGATTTTCCCTGCCGGTCAATTTTGATTTTCCCTACCTGTCCCGCTCCATGACAGAATTCTGGCGGCGCTGGCATATTACGCTGGGCAACTGGTTCCGGGAATATATCTATATCCCGCTGGGCGGAAATCGGAGAGGCACACGCATCACCGTCAGGAATCTTCTGATTGTGTGGCTGCTCACCGGCATCTGGCACGGTGCCGGATACAACTTCCTCCTGTGGGGAGCGATTCTTTTTACCATCATTTCTCTGGAAAAATATGTGTACGGGAAAGCACTGAATCGGTCTCCGGTTCTGGGTCATCTTTATATGGCGCTGCTGATTCCCCTTACCTGGACGGTATTCGCCATTGATGATATGGGGCAGATGGGAATCTTCTTTTCCAGACTGTTTCCCTTTTTCGGGGAAGGCCCCTGGTCGGTATTCCGATATGACTATGTGAAATACTGGAATCTCTACTATCCCTTCTTCATTGCCGCCTTTTTGATGATTACCAGACTTCCCTACCGAATTCTGGAAAAAGTCCACTCCAGGGTGATTGTGTGGGCGATCCGAATCGCCATACTGGGCACCTGTACTTATTTTCTGCATCGTGGTCTCAACGATCCATTTTTATATTTTCGTTTTTAAGGAGCTGTCATTATGAAAAAAGTTACTAAAAATCTGGTATCCGCCGCTCTTATCCTGAGCATCTGCGCATCCTTTGCAGGGTGCGGTTCCAAACCCGATACCACCCGGCCGAATTTTGAAACTTCTGCCGCCGAAACTCTCCCTGCACAGCAAACCGCTTCCTCTCAGCTGGAATCCACTCCCATGCAGGAAGTAGAGACTCTCCCCGCTGAGCCTACTCAGCCCATGGATCCCGTAAGCATGGACGATGCCCTGTTCATCGGCGATTCCAGAGTGGTGGGTCTTATGGAGTATTCCAAACTGGATGCAGATTTCTTCGCCGGTGTGGGTATGAGCGTTTACAACATCGATGATGAGCCGGTTTCTGTCCCCAATGTAGGGCGAATGACACTGGATGAGTTGTTATCCAACAAATCATATGGTAAAATATATCTGATGCTCGGTATCAATGAACTGGGCTACGAGCTGGAGCAGACCGTTACCAAGTACGGTGAGCTGGTAGATTCCATCCGCAGCCTGCAGCCGGATGCCAAATTGTTCATTATGGGAAATCTCCATGTTACTCTGCGGAAGTCCGCTCACCACGACTACATCACAAACGAGAACATTTCGAATCTGAACGACCGGATTTCCAAGCTTGCAGATGACAAGGATATTTTCTATATGGATGTAAATCCGGAATTTGACGACAGCAACGGTGCGCTCTCCGAGCGGTACACCTCCGACGGTGTGCACCTGCTTGCAAGACACTATGTACACTGGGGAGAATGGATCGCAGTCCAGTCTGCCTATCTTCTGAAGGAAGGATAATTGCTGATGTCACGTGACGAATTTTGCGAAAAGGTACGGCTTTATCAGGACGCCATGTATGCTGTAGCATTCTCCATTTTGCGCAACGATGACGATGCTGCCGACGCAATCAGCGAATCCGTCATGAAAGCCTACAGTAATTTATCTCAGCTTAAGACACCCAATTTCCGGGCCTGGCTTCTCAAAATCGTTCACAACACCTGTCTTGAAATGCTTCGCAAGAATCCCAATGCACTGGATCTGGACGAGCAGTACAACCTTGCGGACACCGCCGGTCACGAGGACATCTCCACCAGGCTGGTGCTGCGGCAAGCCGTAGAAAGCCTGCATCAGCCCTACCGCACCGTTGTGTACCTGTTTTATTATGAGAATCTGTCTGTGCTTGAGATTTCCAAAATAACCGGAAGCTCTGCAATCGCTGTGAAAAAGCAGCTGTCCAGAGCAAGAGTTATGCTTCAAAACTCTTTGAACAAGGAGGATTTTTTCTAATGAATCAATTTGATAAGAAACTTCATCAAATGGCTGCAGAAGAAAAAATTGAAACGCCTGATCCTGTCAAATCCAAGCTGGAAGCAACGCTTTTGACACTTCCCCAAACGGAACCGATTCATATGCACTTTTCTGCCCGGTCACGGTCTGCCATTGCAGCCGCCTGCCTCGCATTTTTACTCATCTTTATTCTGCCGAATGTCAGCGTTGCTTACGCCCAGTCCATGGAAAAAATCCCCATCATCGGCGATCTCATCCATGTGGTGACCATTCGGAACTACTTCTATTCTGACCAAAGACACGAACTGGACATTGCAGTGCCTCAGGTTTCCGATGAGACCATCAGCAGTGCCTCCGACATCATCAACGAAGATGTGGACGCTCTCACCCGGCAGCTGGTACAGCAGTTCTATGATGATCTGGAATTTTCCGGCAATGCAGGCCACGGTTCCATTTATGTGGACTATAATGTGCAGACCAACACGCCCCGCTGGTTCACGCTGAAGCTTTCCGTGCAGGTGACTGCCGGAAGCAGCTCCCGCTATTTTGAATATTATCACATTGACAGAAAGACCGGGAAAGTGGTACAGCTGTCGGATATGTTCCGTTCCAAGGATTTTAACCATGTGATTACCGAAGACATCAAGCAGCAGATGCTGCAGCGGATGGAAGACGATCCCAGCCAGACCTACTTCATCAAGAATGTGGACTTTGGATTTGAATTTGCCAATGTGGATGATGACCACAACTTCTATTTTAACAGCGACGGTGACCTTGTGATTCCCTTTGACAAATATGAAGTCGGCCCCGGTTCTATGGGCTGCCCGGAATTTGTCATCGATGACGATGTTATCGACGATCTGTTAAAGGACGAATTTAAAGATATTATTTCCTGAGCTTTTCCAAGGAAACAACCTGATATAAGCAATCCGGAGAAATCGAAATTGATTTCTCCGGATTTGTTTTATATTCCTCTGGGGCACGCTTTCTTTGCACACCTCAGCTCTGTTTCTTTTTATAAGCCACGGGCGTTGTGCCTGTGTACTTTTTGAATACGGAAATAAAGTGACTCTGGGAGCAAAAGCCCAGATATTCGCTGATGTCGCTGCAGGAATAGCGGGAGAATGTCAGAAGTGCCTTGGCTTCCGCCACTTTCTGCTCCATAACATAGTGCTGAAACAGCTGCCCGGTCTCCTTTTTAAATAAGTAGGAAAGGTATTTGGGGGTAATGTCCAGCGCTTCCGCCACCGTATTCAGGTCTATTTTCCTGTGGGTATTATGGTTAATGTAGCTGATGCACCGGGCAACCGGCTGACTGTAGCATTTATTTTTATTCTGCGTTTCCGCCACCCGGCCGGTAAAATCCACGCCCATCTTTTCATTGATTGCATCCAGCTCCCGCACGCTTCTGCACTGCTCCATTTTGCGGATGTACAGGTCACTGAGAGAAAATGCCGTCTCCTCGTCCAGTCCCCCCATAATGGCATAGCGGGTGATCAGCGTGGTATTGGCAATGCTGCCGTAGAAAAAGGATTTAAGCGGCTGGGCGGACATTCTGCCGTACTTTGTCTTCGGGAGGGAGCGGTACAGCTGCTCAAGCCGATTGACATCCCCTGACCGGACACATTCCAGCAGCGCCTGCTCATGGAAAAAGGGCGTATGCTCCTTGGATTCCTCCTGATTTTCAAAGAGTTCCTTCAGAAGCCCCGACCGGATCGTCTGATCCTCCGCCGGGTCTGCCGGGGCAATGCCGGCATCCTTGGCAGGTGCTTTTTTCCCCAGCATCAGCAGAAGCAGCCGCATGGCGCTGAGGAACTCCCCACGGGTCACAACGGGCAGGCGCTCTGTCACAGTCTTTAACTGGGCAGCGGGGAGCTGATTTTCAAAGGACAATGCCCGCATTTCCATATAGGAATAGCAATGGGAAAGCAGCGCCGGACCGCAGACAAAATAGTGGGGTGTCTCCCCTGCATCCACGGCGATATAGCCGTAAAGTTCGTTTTCGTACCTGATGATTTCAAATTCCCTGTCATGCTTCTGCTCAGCCAGCCTTTTCATGTAGGGAAGCAGAAATTGACAGTCTTCCGAAGCCGGGGTGCCGGGGTAACGATCTGTCAGATCGTGGTTTTTATCAAACTGCCAGACGGCAATATGACTGTAATCGCAAAAGGCATTGATCAGGTCTGCCCTGTGGGCAGGGGAAACATGAGGAGTTTTCATATGTGAAATACCACCGATTTCTTTCTGGATTTCAGGTTCATTTTACAGGAAATATATAAAATGTCAAGAAATCATGATATAAAACAGGAAAATGTAATATCAAATTTCCGGGTTATTTCGTATAATAGCATCGTTTCACTTTACAGCTCAGAAGCGGACGGCGTTTTCCCGCTTTTGGGCAATTTCATTCGGAGGCGTTATCATGGAGAGGAAAAGAAGTAAATGGTGCTATGCATCAGGATGTGTGGGAAGAGACTTGTGTTATACCCTGGTGGCACTGTTCTTTTTAAGCTACATACAGTTTACCAATCTGGTAAACACCCCCCAGTTTCTGGTTCTGACGGGAATCATTGTGCTGTGCCGTGTGTGGGATGCCATCAACGATCCCATGATGGGCACCATCATTTCCAACACCAAAACCAGATTCGGTAAATACCGTCCCTGGGTGCTGATCGGCAGTCTCATCAATGCCGTTGTGCTGGTGCTGATGTTCACCGTGCGTGTGGATGTAAAAGACAATATCCGTGTGCTGGGCTGGTGGAATGTTGCCATTCTGGGCGTACTGTATCTGCTGTGGGGTATGTCCTTTACCATTAACGATGTTTCCTACTGGTCTTTGCTGCCTGTGCTCAGCCAGGACAAAAAGGACAGAGACAGACTTACCACCATGGTTTCCATTTTTGCATCCGTGGGTGCTTTCGTTGCCGGCGGCATCATCCCGGTGCTGACCCCGGGAAACATGGTGCTGGGCTATCGGAATGTGTCCATCGCCTTTGCCCTCATTTTCGTCGCCTGCCAGATCATGGTATTCTTCTTTACCCACGACAATGAAAATGACACTTTCATGCTCAGCAGGGAAGAACTTGCAAAGGTGCAAAAAGAAAAAAATGTCACCCTCAAGGATATGCTGCACATTCTGGTGCGGAACAAGCAGCTGCTGGTGATGGCACTGGTGGTACTTCTCTACACCGCAGCCAGTGCTTTCCTCACCGCCTTCGGGCAGAACTTCTTCTATTTTAAGTACGGCTACAACGGCGACAGAGTGTTTATCTTCACCGTGATTTACGCCGTCGGCACTCTGATTTCTCAGGGAATCTATCCCTTTGTTGCCGGGAAGATGAAGCGGATGCAGATCGTAAAGTATTCCATTACGGTTGCCATCGCCGGCTATGCCCTGTTCTTCCTGTTCGCCAATCTGCCCATCAGTCCCGCCCTCTCCTACGGCGCACTTTGCTTCTGCGGACTGCTTGTATTCGCCGGACAGGGCATCTTCTACATGGCAATGCTCATTATGCTCACCAACACCATCGAGTATGACGAGTGGGTGAACCATGAAAGAAACGATGCGGTCACCTTCAGCGTAAGACCCTTCATGGTCAAGCTGAGCGGCGCTCTGGAATCTCTGACGGTTTCTCTCGTGCTGGTGTCCTGCGGACTGTACAGCATTATCAATAAGGTGGGCGAAATCGAAACAGCCATTGCCAAAGGCGACATGGTGCAGGCTGACGGCATTGCGAAAATCACCGAATTTCTGGAGATGGCAACCCCTGCCCAGATGTTTGGCTTAACCCTGTGTATGTGCGTCATTCCCATCATTCTGCTTGCCGTCTGCCGCAGAATTATCCGGAAGAAATATATCATCACAGAAGAGCTGTATGAGCAGATGCTGGAAGAAATCAGCGCCAGAAAATAACGCCGCCACCGGAGGATCAACATGGATAAAAGCGATGAACTGCTGAATAAACTCACTTTGCCCGAAAAGGCAAAGCTGTTTGTGGGAAAGAATGGATGGGAACTGGAAGCAATCGAAGGAAAGAACATTTTCCTCAGCGACGGTCCCCACGGCATCCGAAAAGAAGTCACTGAAAACGGAAAAAAGTCCACCGTCAAGGCGGTGTGCTATCCTGCCGCCTGCCTGAGTGCCTGCTCCTTTGACCGGGAGCTGTTTCACGAGTTCGGGCAGGAACTGGCAAAAGAGTGCATCCAAAACAATATTGATGTACTGCTGGGGCCCGGCACCAACATCAAACGCAATCCCCTGTGCGGAAGAAATTTCGAGTATTTTTCAGAAGATCCCTTTCTCAGCGGCAAGCTGTCCGCCAGCTATATTGAAGGTGTCCAGTCGAAACACATCGGTGTCAGTCTGAAGCACTTTGCTCTCAACTCTCAGGAGTATGCCCGATTCATCAACGATTCCATTGCTGACGAGCGGGCCATGCGGGAAATCTACCTGAAAGCATTTGAAATTGCCATCAAAGAGAGTGCGCCGTGGACGATCATGGCGAGCTACAACAAGATAAACGGCACCCACGCCACGGAAAACAGGCACCTGCTCACCGACATTTGCCGGGAGGAATTTGGTTTTGACGGTGTGATCATGTCCGACTGGGGAGCCCTGCACAATTCAGTTGACAGTCTGGCAGCCGGACTGGATCTGGAAATGCCGGGTCTCAGCAAGGGCAGCGAAGCCCGCATTCTGAAGGCCATTGAAGACCATCTTCTGGAGGAATCCACCCTGAACGCCTCAACGAAGCGGCTCATTGACCTGTACCTGAAAACTCAGCAGCCCAAGAAAAAGGAATTTGACCCTGACCATGCGCTGCAGGTTGCCAAAAAGATCAACGATGAAAGCATCGTGCTGCTCAAAAACGATGACCACATTCTTCCCCTCAAAAAGCAGCAGAATCTGGCTCTGATCGGCGATTTCTGCACAAATCCCAGATACCAGGGCAGCGGCTCTTCCCAGATTAACCCCATCTATGTGGGTACGCTGCTGGAGGCATTTGAGAAAGAGGGGCTGTCCTTCACCTTTGCAAGAGGCTATGATGCCGAAGAAACCAAGCCCAGCGAAAAGCTGATTGCAGAAGCCGTCCAGACCGCCAAAGGAAAAGATGCGGTGGTCATTATGTGCGGTCTTCCCCGGGTGCTGGAAAGCGAAGGCTACGACCGGGATCATCTGGATATGCCAAAATCTCAGCTGGAACTGATTCGCAGAGTCTCCGAAGTCAACCCCAACACGGTAATCGTACTGCAAAACGGTGCACCCATTAAAATGCCCTTCCTTGGCAGCGTCAAGGCCGTTGTGGAAACCTATCTGGGGGGCAGTATGCACGCTGAATCCATTAAGGATGTGCTGCTGGGAACTGTCAATCCCTCCGGACGGCTGGCAGAGACCTTCCCCCTCCGATATGAGGATGTACCCTCCGCCCCCTACTACGGAAAGGATATGCACTACAGCCTGTATAAAGAGTCCATCTATGTGGGCTACCGCTATTACGATACCTTCCAAAAACCGGTGCTGTTCCCCTTTGGCTACGGTTTGAGCTATTCGGATGTCCGCTATTCCGATTTTCAGGTACAGGTGCTGGGGGACGAAATAACCGCCACCTTCACCCTCAAAAACTGCAGCGACCTTGCGGTGAAAGAGGTTGTCCAGCTCTACGCCGGACAGACGGAAAGTAGACTCCCAAGCCCCAAAAAGGAACTGAAAGCCTTTGATAAAATCGATCTTTTACCCGGCGAGACAAAGCAGGTTACCCTGAACCTGCGAAAGGAAGACTTGCGGCATTACTCCCTTTCCCATAACCAATGGCAGCTGGAAGGCGGCGTGTACCGCTTCTATCTGGCAAAGCACGCCATGGATGATTCGCTGTATGCCGATGTGTACATCGAATCGGAGGACGAGATTTCCGAAAGCGTACCTGCCATCTACCGCAGTATGGATCGGGAAATCACCGATGCAGAGTTTTTCCGGCTTCTGGGACGGACACCGGAGCTTTCTGCCTCCCAAAAGCCCTTCACAAAGGAATCCCCTGTCTGCGATTTTTCCGGCAGTATTCTGGGCTTTCTTGTTTTCAAGGCGGTGACTTTGGGGGTGGTCATGTCCACAAAGGATAAGCTGGAGCGGAAAATTTTCCGAAAAGCCATGCC
>RCNI01001234.1_pt1 | contig 14228 bp, 11 predicted proteins | sample 2041151 | NCBI WGS metagenome assembly RCNI01 (sample SAMN09708214, study PRJNA481090) | feces metagenome | isolation source: feces | place: Antarctica: Albino Rookery | reverse complement strand
CGGCCTTTTTAGCCGACCCTTTTCTTCTGTTTTATTTATTCTACTTTCTCTGTACGATAAATAATTTTTACTGGCTGATCTTCATCTTTTGATAGATTTACCATTCCTTTTAATCTAGAAGCCAGTGCACCAAGATCACCATCTACTGCATCTACCAGTTTTTTTACTGCTTTTTCATTAAATTCTCCAAGACCTTCTGACAATTTTACAGAACCATCTTTTAACTGTGCTACTCCATCAATAAGTGCTGGAGCTGCTCCACTTAATTTGCTTACACCTGCATTCAGTTCTTTTGTTCCACCTTTAAGCATTGAAGTTCCGTCTTTCAATGTCAGAATTCCTGTATTAAGATCAGCTGCTCCCTTTGCTGCAGCTGCTACTCCATTTGTATATGTTACAAGTCCAAGATAAAAACTGTTATAGCTGTCAAGAGATGCTTTCAATTTTATAATAGCTTTTGAACCTTCTGATGCTGCTTCCAATTTTGCCTTTACTTCATCTGATGCCATTGCCTCAGAAATCTTCTGCTGTACCTGTATTTCTATATTTTTTGCAATCGTGTCCTTAATTGCACCTGTCTGCATCTGTTCCTCTATTTTAGATGCAATAAGTTGCTGTGTAGCTGCTTCAGACATTTTTGTTTCTGTAAGGTTATTTATTTGTCCTTTTACATTGTCGCTATTCATTTGTGACTCAATAGCTGCTGCTATTTGTGACTGTATTGTTTCCTCAATTTTTCCTGCTGCCACAGCCTGATCATACTGTTCTTTTGACATTCCTGCTGCTTGGTTAATAACTTTTTCTGCTACCTGATTCTTTACAGCTTCTGTTACTTTAACTGCTATCTGCTGCTTAACTACTGCTGTTACCTGTGCTGTTACCTGCTCACGAACAACTTTTTCTACTCCCTTTTCAATCAGCGGACGGTTTTCTTCAACTTTTGCAGTTACCATTTTTAATGCCTGATCATACACAGCATTTTCATCTAAAGATGCAATAATTCCATTTAATACACCTGAATAATTCCCAATTGTGAGCTGTGGTACTGAAAGACCTGCTTTTTCGATTTCTGACTGCGCTGTAGAAAGGAGTGTTGTAAATACCTGTTCTGCGCCACCTGTCAATGCGGCATTATTGGATGCTAATGTTGAAAGTCCTGTTGAAAGTTGTGCCGAACCATCTAAAAGCTGACCAGCTCCGGCATCCAGATCAGAAGCTCCTTTTTCCAATTTAGAGCTACCTAATGAAAGCTGACCAATTCCTTTTGAAAGTTCTCCTGTTTTTTCATTCAGAGTATTCAGACCATCTGCAAGTTTGTCAGAACCATCCATCAGCTGACTCATCGCATCTGTCATCTGGTCCATTGAATCTTTTAATCCATCAAGGCTATTGAATTTTGAAGAATCCATTTCTCCAAAAATTTCATTCGTAGCAACAGTCATAGTTTCCATCATACTAAATTGTTTTGCATCTGCTTCAATTTCTATATAGTCTGGAAGTTCTAATTTGTCCTCAGAAATCTTAAGGTCTTCCTGAATTCCTGGAAGTGCAAATCCTGCAATAATTGTACGATCACCATCATCTATAAGTTTTCCGTTTGTTACTTTCACATTTGAAAATACATCATTTTCCAGTATCATTCCTGTAATCATAACGTAAGGTACATACATTTGTTCTTTCTTTCCATCCACAACTGAAGTTTTTCTTTCTGTATTTTCATAATCAAAACGAATTTTAACATGACCATCTTTTCCTGCCAGATCAGACGCATTGATTTCTTTTCCATCTAGTTCGTAAGATACTTTAATCTGAACCGGAATATTCTTTTTTATACCCAAAAGATTTTCATCGTCTGCCGGAATATCATTTCCGATCAGTTTTCTCATTTCATCACTTACAACGATTTTATTGATTTCACCATTTGAATCTGTAAAAACATATAATACTTCGCCATTACTTTTATGTTCTTCTTTTTCTAAATCTTGTTTTGTATCAACATTTTTTACTACTTTTTTATCTGTTTTAACATTATTATTTTTTGCATAAGTTGTCATTCCTGCGCCTCCTGCAATCATAGATGCACAAAGAACAACTGATACTGTAGCTTTCCATTTTTTGTTCATATTCTTATACCTCCCCATTTCTTATCTTAGTTTTTCTTAAAATACCTGTCATCTGTTTCGTTGTTGCACATATAACTTTGTCACATAACATAAATAATGCCGGCAAAATGAAAATTACACAGAGCATACTTACAATTGCTCCTCTCGCCATCAGCATACACATAGAACTTATGATATCAATATCTGAATAAACAGCTACTCCAAATGTCGCTGCAAACAATCCCATACCACTTACAATGATTGACGGAATTGAAGTAGAAAGTGCTGTCTGTACTGACTTTCTTTTTCCTGCCCCTCTTATTCTTTCTGTCTTATATCTTGTTGTCATAAGAATTGCATAATCAACCGTTGCTCCAAGTTGGATTGTACTGATACAGATTGGTGCAATAAACGGAAGTGACTGTCCAAAATAATGTGGCAGTCCCAGATTAATGAAGATTGCAAGTTCGATTACAGAAATCAAAATAAATGGAATTGAAAAACTCTTTTCCACAAGGGCTATAATAACAAAAATTGCAAGAATTGAAACTGCATTTACTACTTTAAAATCTCGATCTGTTGTTTCGATCATGTCTTTCATACATGGTGCTTCACCAATAAGCATTCCACTCTTATCATATTTTTTCATAATCTTATTCAAGGAGTCTACCTGCTTATTTACTTCATCACTTGCGACACGATATTCTGAGTTAACAAGAAGTAATTCCCACTTGTCACTTTCCAATACTTCTCTGACACTATCTGGCAGAATTTCTACCGGAACTTTTGATCCTAATACACTCTCAAGACCAAGCACATATTTTACACCGTCCACATCTTCCATTTCATGGATCATCGAACGTACTTCTTTTGATGGTAAATGAGAGTCTAAAAGAATCATATGTGTTGAAGCAATATCAAACTCTTCTGACAATTTTGTGTTTGCTATAACATATTTCATGTCTTTTGGAAGACACTCTCCCATATCATAATAAACTTCTGAATTTGTCTTTTTGTATCCATAGAATGCAGGTGGTATCAGAAGTATAAATACGATAATAAATACAGGGAATACATGAATGACCTTTTTAGAAAATTTTGTCATATCTTTGATCAACGGTTTGTGTTTTGTTTTCTGAAGTTGTTTATCAAAAATCAGGATAAGCGCTGGAAGTACAGTTACGCATCCTAATACTCCAAACAGAACACCTTTTGCCATTACAATACCAAGATCTTTTCCAAGGGTAAATGTCATAAAACAAAGAGCAATGAAACCAGCTACTGTAGTAATAGAACTTCCTACTACAGATGTAAATGTTTCATGAATTGCAACCGCCATTGCATCTTTATAGTCTGAATGATTTTCTTTCTGTTCATTATAGCTGTGCCATAAGAAAATAGAATAATCCATCGTAACTGCAAGCTGTAATACCGCTGATAACGCCTTTGTAATATAGGAAATTTCACCAAAGAAATAATTACTTCCAAGGTTGATGAGAATCATCATTCCAATAGACGCAAGGAATATAAATGGCACAAGATAGCTGTCAAGAAACAGCATCATTGCTACACAAGCCAGTAAAACTGCAAGTCCTACATAAACTGGTTCCTCTTTTTCACAAAGATCTTTTAAATCTGTTACAAGCGCGGACATTCCGGAAACGAAACACTGCTTTCCTGTAACCGAACGAATCTCTCTGATTGCATCCATCGTAATATCTTCTGATGTTGCGCTGTCAAAAAAGACCGCCACCATAGTGGCATCATCTGTATTAAATTGCTCATATAATTTGTCTGGAAGAAGCTCTTTTGGTACTGAAATATCTGCGAAAGAACTGTACCATAAAACAGTTTCTACATGGTCTACTTTCTCGATCTTCTTTACCAGTTTTGCAACTTCTTTATCTTCCATGTTCTCTACTACAATAAATGAAAACGCACCTTTTCCAAACTCATTAAGAAGTTCTTTCTGACCGGTTACTGTATCCATATCTTCTGGAAGATAATCAAGCATATCGTAATTGATTCTTGTACCTACCATTCCAAGAACGGATGGAATCATTAACAGTAGTGTAACAATCACGATCAATATGCGATGCTTCACCACCGCTTTTGAAAATTTCATACTATCTGTTCCTCTCTTTCTTTTAGTAACTGTTATTCTCCAATGATCACATCGGGCTGTTGATGATTAATAATTTTTACCATTGTGATCACTGTACTCATACTCAGAATACCTTCACATAACAAGGTAATACCAAGGAAAACCATAAGAAGTGTTCCTCCTTCACCCGGTCTGAAAATGAGAATCAGCCCAAATATACTGGAAACAACAGCAATCGCTGATATCAGCCACCACTGACAAATTCCAAACTTTCTGGCTTCCAAAGCAATTCGTATTTTAAAAAGTCCGTCACCTAAAACCGAGATTCCGAAAGCGACACATATAAAATTTAAAAGGCTACCTGGACGTACAAGTAAAATAATTCCTAACACAATCAACAGAATTCCAAATTCAAAGTCAAACTGAAATGCCAGTCGAAAAAGATCTTTTGAAAAATATCCTACAAGTTTAATACATCCAAATGCGATAAAAATAATGCCACAGATTGTTCCAAGCAACGTGGCCGAAAACTCTGGAAAAACAATCAGCGTAACTCCCAGAATGCATAACACTATGGAAATCACGATATATCCAATTTTTGCCGTTTTCATTGGTGCTATAGAACGCATAGCGAAACACCTCCTTTTTGTTCCTTACATTATTAAGTATACGCATAGGGTTTTTATCTTTGAATGGACAATACATAAACCCTGTTAAAAAAACAGACAGCAAATATATATCTGTCCGGTTTTTAGGCAAAAAAATAGTGACTGCCTAAAAAGTGGGCAGTCAACTTACATTTTTTATCCTATTTTTTATTTTTTTGCTGATCGAAAAGATCATGAAGCATTTCACAGATCACATGTAGATCTGATATGTACTCATCCTTTAGATCGTTAGATATCCAGTCAATACAGAATCCAAACAGCATACACTTATTGGCTTCCATGCAGATCCGCTTCCTGTTTTCATCCATATCGATGTTTTTAAATGCTGTATCCGAATATTTTTTTACAACTTCTCCACAAAGTCTCATAGCATGTTCTTCATATATATCTCTGTTTACAGAACGGAAAATATGAAGCAGCGCCTTTTTATTCTCCATACATACTTTGTAAAATTCATCTACAAAGTCGTCAAGTGAATCCAATGTAGGATATTTTTCAATAAGACTATTCGTTTCTTCCATGATGATTTCTTCTACAAGAGCAGGTATATCCCGAAAATGATAATAAAAAGAATTCCTGTTGATACCACAATCTTCCACAATATCTCGGACACTGATTTTATTAAAAGCTTTTTCATTTAAAAGTTTTACAAAAGAAATCTTAATCGCCTGTTTTGTAAAATTTGCCATTCATATTCTCCCTTCTTATTGCAAGTGTAACCTATTATTCATTATAAACATCCACTTGCCAAATTTCAATCTAAAAGTAATTGCAAACTTTTTGCTGTTTTTGTAAAATAAAACTGCGAAAAAATACACCTTAAATTATTTTTGCACCACAGATTTATTACAAGAAAGGTTGTGAATATATGAAAGAAATTTTAAATGTGGGCGTGATTGGCATGGGTAACCGTGGTGTCGAATTACTTCCAAATTGTATCCTTCCCCAAAAAGGGATCCATGTTTTGGCTGTTTGTGATATCTATGAAGATCGTCAGAAAAAAGGATCTGATTTTGTAGTAGCCGCAGGACAGCCTGCCCCTTTTATTACGAATGATTACCATGATATACTTCAAATGCCTGAAATCGATGCTGTAATCATACTGACATCCTGGGACTCCCATATTAATATTGCATGTGATTCCATGCGTGCAGGAAAATATACTGCTGTTGAAGTTGGGGGAGCTTATTCTCTTGATGACTGTTGGAAACTGATCCACACTTATGAAGAAACTGGTGTGGAATGTATGTTCTTAGAAAACTGTTGTTATGGCCGTGATGAAATGATGGTTCTTAACATGGTTCGTCAGGGAATTTTCGGACAAATTGTTCACTGTCAGGGTGGTTACCGGCATGATCTTAGAAAAGAAGTGGCTTTTGGTCGTGAAAACAGACATTATCGTTTTCGCAATTATTTAAATCGAAACGGAGAAAATTATCCAACACATGAACTTGGACCAATCGCCAATGTACTGAATATCAATCGTGGAAATCGAATGCTTAACTTAGTTTCTATTGCTTCGAAAGCTGCCGGACTTCATGAATACATTGTACGTGAAAAGGGATCTGATTATGATGCCTCAAATATGGAATTTACACAAGGTGATGTCGTTACTACCATCATCAAATGTGCTCATGGCGAAACAATCTGCATAACTCTTGATACTACACTTCCTCGTCCATACTCTCGAGCCTTTCATGTACAAGGAACAAAGGCTATGTATATGGAAGATAATCACAGTCTTTTTATTGACGGAAAGGATAATAAATACGATTTTAAATGGAAAGAACGTTGGGGAAGCGCTGATGAATATCGCCAAGAATTTGAACATCCAGTGTGGAAAGATTATCTTAATGAAGGAATCCGTGGTGGACATGATGGTATGGACTGGCTTGTATTTCGTGCATTTTTCAATGCTGCAAAAAATGGTACTGCTGTTCCAATAGATGTATATGACGCCGCTTCCTGGATGTGTATCACTGCTCTTAGTGAACAAAGCATCGCCATGGGTGGAATGCCTGTTGCAATTCCTGATTTTACAAATGGAAAATGGCTTGATCGTCCAGTTTGGAAACCTTGATAAATTACATATCTGAATAAACATGACATAGAGCCATCGGTGATACCGATGGCTCTATGTCATGTTTATTTCAATATTCTATGAAGAACTCTATCATATGTTTTTTTGTATGGCTGATATCTTACAGGTAGATCAATCCATGTCTTTTTATCTACAATACTTTTATAGTGTGTAAATGTATCGAATCCTGCTTTTCCATGGTAACCACCCATTCCACTCTCACCAAAACCGCCAAAAGGCATTTCACTTGTGGCAAGATGTATGATCGTATCATTAATACACCCTCCACCAAATGCACATTGACTTGTAACTTTACGAGCGATTTTTTTATTCTCCGTAAATATATACAACGCAAGAGGTTTTGGCATTGTATTGATATTTCGAATTACTTCATCAATATGATCATAGGTTAAAATTGGAAGTACTGGTCCAAAAATCTCTTCCTGCATAACTGCATCTGAAAATGTAACATTATTGAGAATGGTAGGTTCTATTTTAAGTGTATCTTTATCAGATCTTCCTCCATATACAACCTTATCTCCATCAATTAATTTTAAAATTCTTTCAAAATGTTTTTCATTGATAATCTTTCCGTAAGTTTTGTTTTCCAGTGGATTCTTTCCGTATTGTTTTTGAATCTGTCTTTTCAATTCTTTTACAAATTTATCCTTCACAGCCCTGTCACAATAAATATAATCCGGCGCAACACAAGTTTGTCCACAATTGAGATATTTACCAAATACAATTCTTTTCACAGAAAGTTTGATATTTGCAGACTTATCCACAATGCAGGGACTTTTTCCACCTAATTCAAGGGTGACTGGTGTTAGATAATCCGCCGCTTTTCGCATCACTTGTTTCCCAACATTCTGACTACCGGTGAAAAATATATAATCAAAATGCTCTTCCAAAAGATATGCATTCTCTTCTCTTCCACCTGTAACAACAGCCACATATCTCTCATCAAAACATTCTCTCATCATTTTACTTAACAATTCACTCATATGTGGGGAATACGCACTTGGTTTTAAAATCACAGTATTTCCTGCAGCAATTGCATCAACTAAAGGATCAAGCGTCAAAAGAAGTGGGTAATTCCACGGACTCATAACAAGTACAACTCCGTAAGGAGACGGTTTTTGAAAACTTCTTGAATAAAATTGTGCTAAAGGTGTACGCACTGTTTTTTCTTTAGAAAATTTATGGAGATGATTCTGCATATAAGCAATTTCACTTAAAACCAATCCAGTCTCACACATATAGCTTTCAAAAGAACTTTTCCCAAGATCTTTTTGTAGTGCCTCTGCAATCTCATGCTCATATTTTTTTATACTACTTTTGAGCCTCTCCAATGCCTGCATCCTGAATTTTACATTTCTTGTGGCATTTGTATGAAAAAATTTACGTTGACTGTATACTAAATCCTTTATTTTTTCTTGTGTCATCTTTTTCTCTCCAATTTTAAACCATTTTAACAATGGAGTGCAAAGTCCTGATTCTTTTGCACTCCATTACATTCTTCTTTATTCAACTGGTCTTGTATATCTTTTAAGCCATTCTTTTTCTTCTTCATTGAGATACGGAGCTATTTTTTCGAACACAGTTGCATGATAATCATTTAATAATTTCTTATCTTCTTCTGTCATAACCGTTACATCAATGGCATCAAGATCAAATGGAATAAAAGTAACCGGTTCAAGATACATAAACTGCCCATATTCGTTTAATTCTCCTTTGCGTACAACCACTTCATTTTCCAGTCTGATTCCATGTGATCCCTCAATATAGATACCTGGTTCATCTGTAATGACCATTCCTTCTTCAAGCGTATGTGTCTCACCTTCCACATACCTCCAACGGAATCCTGCAGGGCCCTCATGAACATTTAAGAGATATCCAATCCCATGACCTGTTCCATGGTTATAGTTAAGCCCCCTGTCCCAGAAAGGTTGTCTTGCAAGAATATCTAAAACAAGGCCTGTACATCCATATAAAAATTTTGCATTAGCAAGACGAAGATTGCTCATCGCAACAAGTGTGAAATGTTTTTTCATCTCCTCTGTCACTTCGCCGATCGCATATGTTCTTGTAATATCTGTGGATCCTTCTTTAAATGCAGCTCCTGTATCTGTCAGGAAGAAATTTCCTGCTTCCAGTCTCACATCTGTTTCTTTACTTGAAGAATAATGTGGGCATGCACTATGAGGTCCATAAGCACAAATCGGATCGAAACTTGGCTGTATATAATATTCCAATGAACTTCTAAGCCCATCCAGATAATCGGATGCGCTTAACTCTGTAATATCTATCTTATCATAATTTTCTTTCAGCCATTTCATAAATCTGACATGACATACACTGTCTTTAATTTCAGCTTTTCGAATATTCGAAAGTTCTGTTTCATTTTTGATTGCCTTAAAAATAATTGCAGGATTAGCCTCTTTTATTGTCTCCACATACTCTGGAATATTTTTTGCAATGGCATAATTTACATTAACAGGATCAATGAGAACTTTTTCTTTCTTAGTAAAATGTTTAATATCTTCATAAATATCATTATATGGATGAAACACAATGCCATCCTTTATCAATGTTTCTTTTAAATTCCCGCTTAATTTCTCTTCGTCTAAATAAACATGCATTTTATCCATTGTAACAATTGCATAGCTTAAAACTACCGGAGTGTATGCCACATCATTTCCACGAATATTTAATGTCCAGCAAATATCATCTAATGTAATAAACACATGAGACGTTGCCCCTTTGTCTTTCATGACTTTGCGGATTCTGGCAAGTTTTGATTTTGTAGATTCTCCTGTAAACTTTTCTTCCAAAGCATATGCCTTTTCTTTGCTCATAGAAGGACGATCTTTCCATATTGAATCAACAAGATCTTTTTCGTAGAAAATATGTCCCTGTTTTTCCGCTGCAATTTCTTCATATAATGTTCCTGCACTCATAGAAACAACACGTCCGTCGAAACCTAATGTTCCTCCTTTGTGCAGTTTTTCTCTTAAGTACTCTGCAATCGTCGGCACACCCGGCTCACCCATTTTAAATAGTTTTACAGGTGTTCCCTGCAGTTGATTTGCAGCCTGAATAAAATAACGTCCATCTGTCCACAGACCGGCTTCCTCCAAAGTGATCACTGCAGTACCTGCTGAACCGGTAAAACCTGTCATAAATTCTCTTGCTTTAAAATAAGCCCCTGCATACTCACTCTGATGAAAATCCGCTGTCGGGATTATATATATATCGACTTTATTGTCTTTCATTTTTTCACGTAACTTATTAATTCTTTCTGCTATAGATGACATACAATTATCTCCTTTATGTCCAATTATTATTGCTCATCATATTCTTTTATATATTTAATAACATAATCTGCATCAGACGGGCAAGGAATATACTCTCGTCCATATTTTTGTCTGCTGTCTCTGCCTTTTCCTAATACAAGCAAAATTGTTTTTTCATTTATTCTTGATATAGCTGTCTTTATGGCTTCTCCTCTGTCTTCTATTATCTCATATGGACAATTCTGAGCGTCTACATACACCGCAATCTCTTTTGAAATGTCTTCTGCTTTTTCGGATCCCGGATCGTCTGCTGCCAGATAAACTTCATTTGAATATTTTCCTGCCACAGTTCCCAGATCTTTTCTTCTTAGAAAAGCCTTGTCCCCCGGACAACCAAAAATAGTTTTTATTGCATATTTCGGGTATTCCTCTTTCATAGAACGAAATACTTTCTCAAAACTCAACTTATTATGTGCATAATCAACGATTGCAACAATCTTTCCATCTTTACTTTCAAAGGACTCCATTCTACCTTTTGATTTTGCTTTCTTAAGGCCTGAATAAATAATCTCTTCCGGAATTCCAAGTTTTACAGCTGCTGCTATAGCCGCCAGTGCATTTTCCACATTAAACAAGCCCAACATAGTAAGCACAAATTCTTTATCAAATTGTTTACATCTGACACAAAACTTAATGCATCCTTCTTCTTTTCTGATGTTATATGCATAAAAATCTGCAGACTCATTTTTTCTACTGAATGTAATGATTTCTTTTGATGCTGTTGCCTCTTTCATCACCCTGTCAATACAGTCTGCATCAAGATTAATAATGGCTGTATCTGTTTTTTCAAACATCTTCATCTTGGATGAAATATAATCTTCAAAATCTACATGCTCTGCCGGACTTATATGGTCTTCTGAGATATTGAGGAAAATTCCAATATTAAATCGCATCCCTTCCACACGATAGTATTTTAATGCCTGTGAAGAAACTTCCATCTCAAGATATTCTATTTTTGATTCTACGGCATTTCTAATATGCTGTTGTAACTCTATTGCTTCAGGAGTAGTCATGTGTGATTCAAATCTTTGTTTGCCATCATAAGTGTCTATGGTAGAGATCACTGCACTTTCTTTTTTATTCTGTGCTTCAAGATATTCGTCAATCATTGATTTGAGGTAATAAACTGAAGTAGATTTTCCTTTTGTTCCCCCAACTCCAAGAACCGTAAGCTCCTTCCATGGCTCATTATAATAAAAATTGGCAAGAAGAGACATGGCTTTTCTAATATCCGTAACAAGTATAAACGGAACTTCTTTCTCAAGCTCATATTTCTTTTCACTTATATAACAAACTGCACCATTTTTTACAGCTTCTTCAAGATATGCTGCCTTAAACGCAGCTCCCTTGCAAATAAATAATGTATCCTTTGTAACTTCTTTTGAATTGTATGTGATTCTCTCTGCTTTTGTATCATCTTGTCCATATAATTCACTTGAAACAACCAGTTTTTCTTCTTTTAATAAAGAGACGTATTCTTTCAGAGAATACAATTTCAATTCTTTCATAATTTCACCCCGAATATTCTTATTAACATTTTTACATTTTATCATATTATGTCGATATTTACCATATTTCATACGCCTTCTTTAATTTCCATGCAAAACTCTAATGTCAAAAAACACATAATCCTATTATGATAACTTTTATTTATCAAAAGAATTATTGTATGCTGACATTAATGAAAAGAAAAAGAGAAAATGAAAAAAGTTTGTAGATGAATTAGAGTGGCTGGATGAAGATAAAATGCTGGATATCACAGCAATTACCCAGTCCTCTCCGGGTCCTTTACCTGTCAATGCCTCTGTAATCATTGGATATCACATGGACGGAATTCTCGGCTCGTTAGTTGCCGTTTTGGGAACTATTCTGCCACCAATGATCATTATTTCACTCATCAGACTGTGTATGAACAGTTCCGCACAAATGTAATCATTGCAACAGCTCTACAAGTAACAAGAGCCGGTGTAGCCGCTGTAATCGTAGCTGTAACACTAAACTTAGACGGTAACATCGTGAAAATAAAAAACACCCTTTATGTTTTCCTGATGATCATATACTTTATTGCAGTCGTAGTATTTAAAATCAGTGCGATATTAATCATACTTCTGTGCTTACTAATTGGAATTATGACAGCACTTTTGTCTTGTAGAAAGGAGCGTGCATAACATGATATGGAAATTATTTTTATCATTTATTCAAGTAGGATTGTTTAGTGTAGGTGGAAGATATGCTGCGATTCCGCTGAACCAAGACCAGATTGTGAATATTCATCATTTAATGACTTTAGAACAATTCAGTGATCTTATTACAATCGCCGAAATGACTCCCGGACCTATTTCCATTAACTCCTCTACCTTTGTAGGAATGCAGTTAAATGGTGTTTTAGGTGTCTTAATCTGTACAATTGGTTGTATTATTCCCTCTTTTATTATCTGCCTATTACTGGCCCATTTCTATTATAAATATCGTGATTTCAACGAAGTTCAGAAAGTATTATCTTCCATGCGTCCTGCTGTAGTTTCACTGATTGGATCAGCTGGTCTTGCTATCTGTCTGTTTGTACTAAGAAAATACAAACTCAATCCTATATTGATCATTTTGGAAAGTGGGTTTATTGGCACAATCCTATACTTTTTGTTCTAATAACTCAAAAAAAGTTTTCATAGCTTTAGATATATATATTGGATTTTGTGATAAATTAATCGAATAGACCGCTTAAACTGCGCATCTTTGAAAGGGAGTATTATAAATACTCTTCTTTTATTTCTTCTGCTACCATCATTTTGGATAGAACAGAAATTCCATCTGTATATAACAATACCTGTTTAATTGCTTCAACACTACTACAGGAATAATTCATCATAAACTGGATCTCTTGTTCTTTTAGGTACAATTCAAATTGATTACGTTTACTACTTCCATATTCACGTGTAATAAATGGATATTTTTCCAAATCATTTATGGAAATTTCTTTTTTCCCTGAAAGTGGATGGGAAGATCTAACAACTAAAACCAGCTCATCTTCTGCTATTTTCTGTACTACAAGATTTTTATTATTAACATATCCCTCTACTATTCCTATATCTAACTGATAATTTTCCACTTAAACTGATTTCATCTTCCATTTCCTGATAAAGATCAAGAATTTTCTATTCCCGAACCTGCAATTCTTTCCCTATCTTAGTAAGATAAAGGTCGATGTTTCATTCGCTCAAATAATCGAACCTGATAATGTTTTTCCAGATCTGCAATCGCTTTCGAAACAGCCGGCTGAGATAAGTTTAATACTTCTGCTGCAGCATGGGTTGTTTTTTCACGACAAACTGCAACAAAAATTTCCAAATGATGTAGTGTCATATTTCTTCCTACCTTTCACTTTCTATATAACTCTTAGATATGTGAATAGCAATTACTATTTTTTAATCCCATGTACTTCTACAACATAATCTTTTTATAAATCCTTTTTGGAGAACGCAAAATAACTAAAAACCATCTGCAATAAACAGTAGTTTCATAATAATATTTCCTTATACCTTGCAATTTTATCATATAATTTCTTCGCTTTCATTACTCTTTTTAGTTTTACTTTTATTGTGTAAATACACAAATATTGTTTTAATTTTTACAAAGTTATGGTATAATTTAGCCACAAAATAACTCGATAAGGAGGGAGTTTCTATGAAAACAAAAAAACTTATTGCCCTTAGTTCTGCAATCATACTGGGAACAACCACAGTTCTTATGACAATACCAAATACGGTAAGGGCACAGGAACATTCAGAAGAAGTCACTGAAGAAATGCAATCTAAAACAGAAACAATTGTCACAGAGTCAGTACTGCCAGATAACACTGAAAAGCAACTTTCAACACCTGAAGAACCAATTATTGAAACCAATCACACTCTCCCTATTACA
>RCNI01001233.1_pt1 | contig 14232 bp, 13 predicted proteins | sample 2041151 | NCBI WGS metagenome assembly RCNI01 (sample SAMN09708214, study PRJNA481090) | feces metagenome | isolation source: feces | place: Antarctica: Albino Rookery | reverse complement strand
GGCCAGCTTCTCCAATACCACGGTATCAAGACCTGCCCGGGCACCATAGAGTGCAGCGGTGTATCCGCCGGGGCCGCCGCCTACGATCACAACATCATAAATATGATCCATAACAAAATCTCCTTGCTAATCAAAATCCATTAAAACCGAAAAATCCGGTTCGTTTTCCTTATCATACGATAGGATACCCGTCTTTCTCTGTGATATTATCACATAAAAAACGGTGCGGCAAGTATTTGCCGCACCGAAAGAAGAATTATTTATCAGTTGTGCTCGCCGCACTCGTCGGCGTGCTCATGGTGGTTGCAGATGGAGCCGGTGGATTTCAGCTCGCCACGGAGGTAAGCTTCCACAGCGGTACGGGCATCGCCCTGTACACCCAGAATGACTTCCACACCGCGCTCGTTAAAGATATCCACAGCGCCGCCGCCCATGCCGCCGGTGATGATGACCTGTGCGCCGTTATCGGCCAGGAAGTTAGGCAGGAAGCCGGGACGGTGACCGGGGTTGGGAACGCTGTTTTCAGCGGTGATCTTGCCGTTTTCGGTGTCGAAGAAAATGAAGTTTTCGCAGTGACCGAAGTGACCGGCCACGGTGTTACCCATTGCAGCAACAGAAATTTTCATAATAATGATCTCCTTTTATAATCCGAGCAGTTCGCTCGTTTTTTGATAAATGGTTTTCAGTGCATCCCTTGCGGGGCAATCTACCTGCGCAAGATTTTCTCCCGCATTGATTGCGGCGGATGCGTGGCTGTCATAGGGGATGGTTCCGAGGAAGGGAAGATGCTCCTGCTGACAGAAAGACTCAATGGCGGCGGTATTTTCAGGGCTCAGATCCCACTTGTTGACACAGACCGCCATGGGGGCCTCGAAGGCACCGGCGGCTTTGATGAGCCGTTTCAGGTCGCTGATGCCGGAAAGGCTCGGCTCTGCTACTACCAGCACCAGATCCATGCCGCTGATGGAGGCGATGACGGGACAGCCGATGCCGGGGGAGCCGTCGATGACGGCAAGGGGCGTATCGGGAGCATTTTTCAGCATGGCAAGCTTTACAGCCGTGACCAGTTTACCGGAATTGCCGCGCCCCATTTTGAGCTTTGCGGTAGAAAACACCGTGTCTCCCCGGTAGAGAAACTTACTGCCTGCCACATCCGGAACCATGGAAACGGCCTCCTGCGGACACAGATATGCGCAGACACCGCAGCCCTCGCAGGGCTGTTCCTGTACGGTGGCCTTGCCGCCGCTTATGGTAATGGCGTCAAAGCGGCAGGCTGCCTGACAGGCTCCGCAGCCGATGCAGCGCTCCGGGTCAATGACGGCCTTTTCGGCACCGATAAAGTCGGTGGTTTCCGGCTCACTTTTGGCTTTTGTGACCATGTGAAGGTTGGGAGCGTCCACATCGCAGTCCGCAAAGGCCCGGGCCTTGGAAAATTCGATAAATGCGGCGGCGGTGGTGGTTTTGCCGGTGCCGCCCTTGCCGCTGAGGATCAGAAGTCGTTTCATTGTGCCATCCCTCCGATCTTTGCGAGAATGGTACGGAACTGCTCCCGCACTTCGGGCACTTCCCGGGCAAGAATCTTTCCCTTGGAAATGAGAGCAGCATAATGGGGGGAGAAGGGAATCCTGCCGAGAATCGGAAGATTCTTTTCCTTGCAGAAAGTTTCCAGCGGTTCGTAAGGAGCTTCTTCCTTGTTGACGATTACGCCGCAGGGCTTTCCAAGCAGCGCTGCCAGCTCGTGAACCATCTGAAAATTGTGAAAACCGAATGCGGTGGGCTCTGCCACCAGAATGCAGTAGTCCGCACCGGAAATGCTTTCCGTCACCGAACAGGCGCTGCCGGGAGGACAGTCGATAATGACGGGGACATCGGCGTGTGCGCCCTGCCGCAGGGCGGCCTTGATGACGGGAATGCCGGAGGCTTCTCCGGTGTTGAGTACGCCGGTGACAACGGTGACATTGCCGCTTTGTCCCTTTTCGATGTGTCCAACAGGGCGCTGCGTTTCAGTAATTGCCTTTTCGGGGCATACTAGCCGACAGCCGCCGCAGCTGTGGCAGACTTCGGTGTACACCTTGGGGACTTCCTTAATATAGATCAGTGCATTGAAACGGCAGAATTCCACGCATTTTTTGCAGCCGGTGCATTTTTTAGGATCAAATGCGGGCAGGGGGGTGGAAACGACGGAATCTTCCACATTTTCCGGCTGCCAGAACAGCCGGCCGTTGGGCTCTTCCACATCGCAGTCGATATAGATGGCTCGCTCGGCGGCAGCCGCCAGATTTACCGCCGCCATGGTCTTGCCTGCGCCACCCTTACCGCTCAGAATGGCAATTTTCATTGGATTCCTTGGAAGCCGGCATGGAAATGAGTCAGCATTTCCAGCTTTCCGTCCCGAAAAGCCTCCAGATTTTCTTCAGCGGAGCTTCCCTGAGACTTGTAGATTTTCATTTCGGCGGCCTGCATAACATCGGCGGAATTCTGACCGCAGCGGGGCGTGATGACTACGGTGACGCAGTGATCCACCAAAAACTGTGCAGCCTTGAGACCGGCACCGCCCTCGGCATCGGCAGCAGGATTCGCAAGAATCTCGCTGCTCTCTCCATTATTCATAAGGTAAAAAGGCGCACGCCCGAAGCTGGGGCATACGGAGCACTGATCCTCGTCCAGAGGAATTGCGATTTTCATGGTTGATTTCTCCTTTTCATTGCTGATCTCACGGTGACAGCGGCGCATACAGCAAAAGCTGCGGTTGCAGTGATCGGCGTTGCCGTCGCAGAGCTGGTAATCTCCGCCTTCGATACGCAGAGGCCTGCCCTCCACCAGAGCATCGGCCAGCTTTTTGCGGGCTACGGTGTAGATCTGCTGCACAGTAGTTCGGGCGATTTTCATATATTCGCCGCATTGCTCCTGAGAAAAGCCTTCCCGGTCGATGAGGCGGATGCTTTCGTATTCGTCCACTGAAAGAACGACAGGGCTGCCGTCTGTTCCGGTGTTAAGCGGAGTGAAGCCCCGATTTTCCGGCAGGCGGCACACTCTTCTGCATTTGCGTGGTCTTGGCAAGGCAACCACCTCCTTACATTATTGGCATATGCCATTTATAAATATAGTATAACCAGGTTAATGACATATGTCAATAAAGAATTGACAATCGAAAAAAATTATTCTATACTTAACAATAATAAAGGAGGCACAGCCTATGGAACTTGCAGAATTTTTCCCTATATGGAACAAGCTGACGCCGGAACAGCAAAACCGTCTGACCCAAGGGGCACGGTATCAGCGTGTGAAAAAAGGAACCGTTGTGCATAACGGCTCTATGGATTGTGCCGGATTGTTTTTGATTGGTTCCGGACAGCTGCGAGCCTATATCCTCTCGGAGGAGGGGCGGGAGGTTACCATCTACCGGCTCTTTGAGAGAGATGTATGCCTGCTGTCGGCATCCTGCATTATGCGCAGCATTCAGTTTGACATTACCATTGAAGCAGAAAAGGATTCCGAGCTTTGGGTGATTCCGGCGGATGTGTACAGGCAGCTCATGGAGGAGTCTGCCCCTGCGGCCAATTTCACAAACGAGATTATGGCCAGCCGTTTTTCTGATGTGATGTGGCTCGTTGAGCAGATCATGTGGAAGAGCTTCGATAAGCGCCTTGCGGCATTTCTGATTGACGAGGCGGTGCTGGAGCAGACCAAGGTGCTGAAAATCACCCACGAGATCATCGCAAACCATCTGGGCTCTGCCCGGGAGGTGGTCACCAGAATGCTGCGGTACTTCCAGAGCGAGGGCCTGGTGAAGCTTACCAGAGGTACTGTGGAGATTCTGGATGAAAAAGGCCTTGAGAATATCAAAGACAGCTGAAGCTCTGTCACACAAAAGAAAAACAACCATAAATACCGGGGCTGCTGCGGAAAACAGATTCTGCAGCAGCTTTTTTTGCATAGAGAAAACGGAGCGTGTTGTTTTCAACACGCTCCGTTGCTGTATTGTAAATGCTGCCCTGTAAACCGGGCGGAGATTGCTGTATTTACAGCATTGCGAGAATCTGGCTCTTGGACTTTGCGCCCACGGATTGAGTGGCAATCTTGCCGTCCTTCATTACGACCAGAGTGGGGATGCTTGCGATGCGGAAATTGGAAGCCAGATCGGGCTGCTCATCCACATTGATCTTGCCGACCTTGATATCGGTGCGCTCTTCGGCAATCTCTTCCACGATGGGAACGACCATACGGCAGGGGCCGCACCAGCTTGCCCAGAAGTCCAGCAGGACGGGCTTGTCGGAGTTCATAACTTCTTCCTGAAAGTTTTCTTTGGTGATAATTAAAGCAGACATATTTTTGTCCTCCTGTTTATTTAATCTTTATGCCCTTATTATAGCAGTAAATTCCGGGTTCTCTGTGATTTTGTCACACAGCAGGAAAGATTTTGAATTTAGTATGCGCAGGCTCTGCAAATTTATGCTTTTGCAAATTAAAAAGCCCACAGCACAGGAAGACTGGAAAGCATTATTTTGCCCGCATTACAGCTTCTTTTTAGAATCCGAAAGTGCGGTTTAATAGTCCGCAGGGATCTTTCCCTGCTTCACATCGTTTTGGACGCCCGTTATGATATCTTTGTCCAGATAATGCTCCAAAATCTGTTTTGTGGCGCTGTCGCCTTTGCGAACCAGAACCGTGGCAGTAGAGTAGGCAGACACATCTACAAAGTTATCCAGCGGAATGATATTGAGATCCTGATGGCCGGATTCCAGAATTTCATCCATATTCCAGATACCGGCATCAATGAGGCCGGAACGGATAGCGGAAATGGTCTGGTGGGCGTGAATCTCCACATATTCTACATCGTCCACACCTTTGCAGACCAGCTCTGTGATATGCTGCTGGTCAGGGGAAGTGCGGTCATAGGCTACCCGCATTCCACTTTCAATGCCCTTGGCGTTGGAATCCCGCAGTACCAGTGCAGGGCTGCTCAGGTAGCTGCCGGGGCCGAAATCCATAACGATCTCCACATCCTTTTGGGTGCGTACGGCTTCTTCCGCAGTGTAGCGGCTGCATATAATGAACTGGCAGACATCCGCAGAAATCAGACGCAGACGGCTTTCTGCACCTCTGGCGTATACCAGATTGAAAGTCAAAGGAGAAAAGACCTGATAGAGCGCCGTAGCAAATCCCTGATAGCTTAAAGAATAGGGGAGCGGCATAGCGCCCAGCAGTTCCTTCTTGAAAGTACATTCCTGCAGGCAGCGATAGTTGATTTTTTCAATATATGTTCCCAAATAGCCACGGCTGATCAAGCTGATTGCGCCTTTTTCCTTCAGATAAGTAACGCTGTTTTGCACCGTGCCACGGGATACCTGCAAAATTTCTTCGTATTCGGAGACTGAAGGAATCCGGTCTCCTGCTTTTCTGCTCATGAGATCCTGTGCCAAGCGGTTTACCGCTACGCCAAGTCTCTGGTACAATAAGTCTGCCATCCAATCACCCTCCGATTTATTAGCATGCATAAAAAGCGTCATTTTGATAGAGAATATACAAAAAATTGTATATTCTCTATATATAGTTTAGCACTATTGCTCCGTTTCGTCAAGCACTTAAAAGATTTTTTGTCAGTAATACAACATTATATGTGCGTTTTTGGCGAAAATGATCAATAAATAAGGAATATTTGGAAACATGACGGTTCTCTTGGAATAGCAAGATTATACAAGACGAATTTCATGCAGGCGGAGTTGGAAAATATAAAACTTCAAGAATTATTCACAATGTGTTTATGCTGAGTTGCAAAAGAGCGGGTAGAATATAAGTGTAATATGCGGACGGGTAGGGGACAGTCTCAGCTTCCTGCCGCTGAACCATTACAGTTTTCAGGAAAGGACGGATAATATGAAAAAAAGTACAAAGACATGGATTGGCGTCGGGGCTGTGACCGCAGTTGCAGCAGCGGCAGGCGCCGCTTCCCATGCACTGACTCGGTACATGATGGATATGGCACTGGATCGCCATAAACCTGAGAGTATTCTGAACGGCGACGCTGCACGGCGGATGATTAAGGGCACTCCCTATCAGGAGGCTTTCCTGCAGGAACTCAGCGCTGCCTCTAATCGGCTGAAAAATTCCGATTGCCAGCGGGTGGAGATTGTCAGCGGAGACGGAATCCCGCTGGTGGGACATCTGCACATCTGTGAAAATCCCAAGCGTATTATCCTTGCCATGCATGGCTGGCGTTCCTCTTGGGATCAGGACTTCGGCATGGTGGCGGATTTCTGGAACAACAACGACTGCACCGTCCTCTATGCCGAGCAGCGGGGACAGAATGACAGCGGCGGCGACCATATGGGCTTCGGAATGCTGGAGCGGTATGACTGTCTGGACTGGGTCAATTGGCTCAATGCCCGCTTCCCGGAAAAACTGCCGATTTATATGGCAGGCGTATCCATGGGTGCAACAACGGTGCTGATGGCAGCAAATCTGGATCTTCCTGACAATGTTAAGGGCATCGCCGCAGACTGCGGTTTCACCTCGGCTCAGGAAATCTGGCGCCATGTGACCACTGACAATCTGCACCTGTCTTTCCAGCTGCGGCGCCACGATGTGCAGAAAATGTGCCGCAGGAAGATCAGCATGGACCCCACCCAGTTTTCCACAGTGGAGGCCCTACGCCACACCAAAATTCCGGTGCTGCTGGTGCATGGCACTGACGATACCTTTGTGCCGGTGGAAATGTCCTATGAAAACTATAAGGCCTGTGCAGGTCCCCGGAAACTGCTGGTTGTTCCCGGTGCAGATCACGGCATGAGCTATTATGTCAATAAAAAGGAATACGAAAAAGTGGCCAGAGAATTCTGGCAGGAATGTGAAGCAGCGCAATAAATATATGATTTATCGGGCGTGCCGCAGAAAATGCGGTACGCCCGATTTTTTTATCCATTTTTGCTTTGCAAAAACTCGCCTTTGTTTGGATTTTATTCGTGGCATACTGAGCATACTAATACAGGGAGGAGATGCTATGGTTCCATTCCTTGATCATAATTTTCTTTTGAGCAATCCCACTGCTGTAAAGCTCTACCATGAGTACGCCGCCGGGATGCCGATATATGACTATCACTGTCACATTGACCCGAAAGACATCTATGAAGACCGTCGTTTTTCCAATATCACCCAGCTCTGGCTGGGGGGCGACCACTACAAGTGGCGCATTATGCGCTCCAATGGCGTGCCGGAGGAATATATCACCGGTGATGCGCCGGATTGGGAGAAATTCCAGAAATTTGCCGAGGCTTTGCCGAGAGCGATTGGAAATCCGATGTACCACTGGTGCCATCTGGAATTGAAGAATTTCTTCGGCTACGAAGGCACCCTCAGCGGTCAGACGGCGCAGGAGGTCTGGGAACTGACAGAAAAGAAGCTGGCTGATCCGGCTTTCAGCGCCAGAAACCTGATTCGCATGAGCAATGTAGCAATGATCGGCACGACAGATGACCCCTGCAGTGATCTCAAATACCACAGCCTTTTGGCGCAATCGGATTTTGCGACCAGAGTATGTCCCAGCTTTCGCCCGGATCCTGCCCTGAATATTCATAAAGCGGGATTTGCACAGTATATTGCAAAACTCGAAAAAGCCGCCGGTCTCAAAATCACCACGGCGGAGGATGTGGCCGAAGCCCTTTCTTCCCGGATGCGCTTTTTCGATTCCATGGGCTGCCGGGCTGCCGACCACGGCCTTGACTATGTCATGTACCGCATCCTGCCGCAGAAAGCGCTGGATGAAGCGCTGCGAAAGGCGCTGGCAGGAATGACCCTTACAAAGGAAGAAATTGAGGGTTACCAGACTTATCTGCTGCTCCATTGCGGAAGAGAATACCATAAGCTGGGCTGGGTCATGCAGATTCATTTCAGCTGTATGCGCAACCCCAATACCAGAGCCATGGCGGCGCTTGGCCCCGATACGGGCTTTGACTGCATGGCATCCACAGACAGCTGCGGAGCGCTCTTTGCTTTGATGGATGTGTGGGAGCAGGAAAACGCCCTGCCCAAAACCATTCTGTACAGTCTGAATCCTGCGGATAACCAATGGATCGATACCCTGCTTGGGGCATTTCAGAGCGATGAGATCCCCGGCAAAATCCAGCACGGCTCCGCATGGTGGTTCAACGACCACAAAACGGGTATGCAGGATCAGCTGACGAGCCTTGCCAATCTCGGCATCCTCGGAAATTTCGTGGGAATGCTGACGGATTCCAGAAGCTTTCTCAGCTATGCCCGCCACGAATATTTCCGCCGCATCCTGTGCAACCTTTTAGGGACATGGGTGGAAAACGGAGAATATCCGGCGGATATGGAATTTCTGGGATCTCTGGTGCAGGACATCTGCGCCAACAACGCCAAACGGTATTTTAATTTGTAATCACATTTAGGAGGTATTGTTATGCCAATGCAGATGGGTTTCCGCTGGTACGGCGAGGGCAATGACAACATCAAGCTCTCGGATATCAAGCAGATTCCCGGCGTTACCAGCATTGTGTGGGCGCTGCACCACAAAATGCCCGGTGAAGTCTGGGAGGTTTCGGAAATTGCAGAAGTAAAAAAGCAGCTGGATGAATACAGCTTCAACATGGATGTAGTTGAGTCTGTGAATGTCCACGATGACATCAAGATCGGCCTGCCCACCCGGGATAGGTATATCGAAAATTATAAGCAGTGCATCCGCAATCTTTCCCAATTCGGAGTCAAGGTCATCTGCTATAATTTTATGCCGATTTTCGACTGGACCCGCACGGATCTTTTTCATCCGGTAGGGGATGGCTCCACCGCTCTTTACTATGAGAAAAATCAGATTCAGGATGACTATAATGCCATGGCAAAGTATATTCTGGACTTTACGGAAAAGTACAATATGTCCTTCCCCGGCTGGGAGCCGGAGCGGATGGCAAAGCTCGATGAACTCTTTAAGGCTTATGAGGGCGTAGACCATGAAAAGCTCTGGGCGAATCTCAAGTATTTTCTGGAAGCGATTATGCCGACCTGTCGGGAATGTGATGTAAAAATGGCCATTCACATGGATGATCCCCCCTGGGATATTTTCGGGCTGCCGAGACTTCTGGTGGACGAAAAGAGTATCGATCGGTTCCTGAAGATGGTGGATGATCCCTATAACTGCCTGACTCTTTGCTCCGGTTCTCTGGGCGCAAATCCCGAAAACAATGTGGCGGATATTATCCGCAGGCATTGCGATCGGATCGCTTTTGCACATATCCGGAATGTGAAGCACTTCCCGGGCGGAGATTTTTCCGAAGCCTCTCACAGAGACTGCGACGGTGACACCGGAATCCTGGAGATTCTGAAAGCCTATCATGACTGCGGCTATGAAGGCTATATCCGTCCCGATCATGGCCGGCACCTGTGGGGCGAGGGCCCCGGCACTGTCCGCCCCGGCTATGGCCTCTATGACCGTGCGCTGGGCATCATGTATATGCTGGGCGTGTGGGATATGCTGGATAGACTGGATGAGAAAAACAAATAATAATCTATAGAAATGAGGTAATGATTATGAATCTTCCTTTGAATATTGACTTTACCGACAAGGTTGTTGTAGTCACCGGCGCCGGCGGACTGATCTGCGGTGCTATGGCCCGAGCCTTTGCCCAGAGCGGCGCTAAGGTTGCGGCGCTGGATCTCAACGAAGATGCCGTCAGAAAGCTGGCAGACGAACTCAATGCCGAAGGCTATGTGTGCCGCGGCTATCAGGCCAATGTCCTTGCCGCCGAAGATCTGGAAGCTGTCCATCAGGCAGTCTTGAAGGATTTGGGCTCCTGCGATATCCTCATCAACGGTGCCGGCGGCAACGATCCCCGGGCAACAACCGACAATGAGTATCAGCACGAGGCAAAAGAGGGCGGCAAGACCTTCTTTGATCTGGATTCCGGCGGCGTGGACTTCGTGTTCAAGCTCAACTTCCAGGGAACTCTGCTGCCCACGCAGGCATTTGCCAAGGATATGGTAGAAAAGCAGCACGGATGCATCCTGAACATTTCTTCCATGAATGCCTATACACCGCTTACCAAGATCCCTGCATATTCCGCCGCTAAGGCTGCAATTTCCAACTTTACCCAGTGGCTTTCCACCCACTTTGCCGGAACAAACATCCGCTGCAACGCCATTGCTCCGGGCTTTCTGGTGTCCGCACAGAACCGGTCTTTGCTCTTTAATCCCGATGGCACTCCCACTGCCCGCTCGGCCAAGATTTTGAGAGGCACTCCCATGGACCGCTTCGTGGATGCTGACGAATTGCTGGGCGCTGCCATGTTCCTCTGCGACGATAAGGCGGCTTCCGCCATTACCGGCGTGGTGCTGCCCATCGACTGCGGCTTCGCCGCCTATTCCGGCGTGTAAGGAGGCGGCAGATATGGAGGCTTTAGAGAGACTTGCAAGAGCCGGCGTGGTTCCGGTTGTGGTGCTTGAAAATGCCGGGGATGCCGTCCCCACTGCCAATGCCATGGCAGCCGGCGGCATCGATGTGATGGAAATTACCTTCCGCACGGCTGCGGCTGTGGATTCTATCAAGGCAGTTTCTGAAAACTGCCCCGATATGCTGGTGGGGGCAGGCACAGTCATCAATCCGGAGCAGTGCCGTCTGGCAGTCAGTATGGGTGCAAAGTTCATTGTCTCCCCGGGCTTTGACCGGGAAGTGGTGGCATGGTGCATCGAGCACCATGTTGCCGTGACTCCCGGCTGTGTGACGCCCACTGAGATCATGGCGGCTGTGGAAATGGGCCTCAAGGTGGTCAAGTTCTTTCCCGCCAATGTCTACGGTGGCCTGAAGGCAATGAAGAGCCTTTCCGCTCCTTTTGCGGGAATCAAGTTCATTCCCACCGGCGGCGTAAATGCCCAGAATCTGCGGGAGTATCTGGATGCTCCCTTCGTCCACGCCGTGGGCGGCAGCTGGGTTTGCCCCAAGGCGGACATTGCAGACGGAAACTTTGCGCATATTACCCGGCTTTGCGCCGAGGCCCGCCAGACTGCCTTCGGCTGACAGGCAGAAAGGAGCTTTACCATGGCAAAAATCATTACTTTCGGTGAGCTGATGCTGCGGCTTCAGCCCTACAACTACGAGCGCTTTGTCCAGTGTGACCATGTGGAGTTTTCCTTCGGCGGCGGGGAAGCGAATGTGGCAGTATCCCTTGCAAACTACGGCATGGATGCCACATTTGTCACGAAGCTCCCTGCCCATGCAATCGGTCAGGCTGCCGTGAATTCCCTGCGCCGCTACGGCGTGGACACCACCAAGATCGTCCGGGGCGGCGACCGGGTAGGGATTTACTTCAATGAAAAGGGTGCTTCCCAGCGCGGCTCCGTCTGCATTTATGACCGGGCACATTCCGCTATTCAGGAAGCAAAGCCCGAAGATTTTGATTGGGATGCGATTTTTGACGGAGCCGACTGGTTCCACTTTACCGGCATTACTCCGGCACTGGGTGAAAATCTGGTGGAAATCTGCAGGGAGGCCTGTAAAGCTGCAAAGGCCCGGGGAATTAAGATATCCTGTGATCTCAACTACCGCGGCAAGCTTTGGACCCGTGAGCAGGCAAGAAAAGCCATGACAGAGCTTTGCCAATATGTAGATGTGTGCATCTCCAATGAGGAGGATGCCAAGGATGTATTTGGCATCGAGGCAGAAGCTACGGATATTTACGGCGGCACCCTGAATCACGAGGGTTACAAATCCGTAGCCATGCAGCTGGCGGACAGGTTCGGCTTCGAGATGGTTGCAATTACCCTGCGGGAGAGCCATTCCGCATTCGATAACGGCTGGTCTGCCATGCTCTACAATGTGGCTAAGAATGAGTTCTGCTTCTCTAAAAAGTACGACCTGCACATCATCGATCGGGTGGGCGGCGGCGATTCCTTCGGCGGAGGACTGATTTACAGTCTGCTCACCGGCAAGGATACCCAGTCTGCGGTGGAATTTGCGGTGGCTGCCTCTGCCCTGAAACATTCCATCGAGGGAGACTACAACATGGTCACCGTATCCGAAGTGGAAAAGCTTGCCGGCGGCGACGGCTCCGGACGAATCCAGCGCTGAGCATTTGAGCGTTTATAACAGCACGCAGATACTGCGAACAAGGAAAGGACAATACCCATGCGAACAGAGATTATTTTAAACCATGCCCTTTTTGCCAAATCCGGTGAGTCACAGAGCCGTGTTGCGCTGCCTCATACATGGAACAATCTGGACGGACAGGACGGCGGAAACGACTACTGGCGGGGACATGGAATTTATGAGATTCAGCTGCCGTCTCCAACGGCGGGGAAGCGCCAGTATATCCAGTTTGAAGGCGTAAATCACATTGCATCTGTCAGCTGCAACGGAACCCAGCTCGGAGTGCATCGTGGTGGCTTCTCTACCTTCCGGTTTGAACTGACAGCACTGATGCAGCAGGAAAACAACATCCTGACGGTGGATGTGACCAATGAGGAGTGTGATGTCTACCCTCAGCATGCGGATTTTACATTCTTCGGCGGTATTTACCGGAATGTGACCTTTATTGAAACGGAACCTGCCCATTTTGACCTGCTGCGCAGCGGCACACAGGGCGTGTTCGTAACCCCTCATGTGACTGGCACCACCCGGATCGACGCTTTCCCGGTGGATGCCAAGGACTGCACTGTATCTGCCGAGCTTTTGAATGCCGACGGCGGTGTGGTGGCCTCTGCAGAGGTACCGGCCGAAGAACATACCGCCATGGTCATGGAACTGACAGAGCCGCACCTTTGGAACGGCGTAGCAGATCCCTATCTCTACACCGCTCGGCTGACCCTGAAAAAAGACGGGGAAATCTGCGACACCGTGAGTGTCCGCTACGGCTACCGCAGCATCCATGTGGACCCGGAGAAGGGCTTTTTCCTCAACGGAAAGTCCTGCCCCCTCCACGGAGTCAGCCGCCATCAGGATCGGCTGGACAAGGGCTGGGCTATCAGCCGTGATGACCACCGGGAAGACATGGAGCTCATTAAAGAGGTGGGGGCCAACACCATCCGGCTTGCCCACTATCAGCACGATCAGTTTTTCTATGACCTCTGCGACGAAGCGGGCATGGTGGTCTGGGCAGAGATTCCGTTCATTTCTCTGTTCCGCCCCGGCGAAGATGCCAGACAGAACACACTGGATCAGATGAAGGAACTGATTGCACAGAATTATAACCACTGTGCTATCTGTTTCTGGGGCATCAGCAACGAAATTACCATCGGCGGCGAAAGCGAAGCGCTTTACCGGAACCTTGGCCAGCTGAATGCGCTGGCGAAGGCTATGGACCCCAGCCGTCTTACTACCATGGCACAGGTAAGCATGGTTCCCATGAATTCCGAGCATGTGTATATCACGGATGTTCAGAGCTACAACCATTATTTCGGCTGGTACGGCGGAGAAATCAGAGACAACGCCCAGTGGCTGGATGAATTCCATCGGAAGAATCCTGACCGGGCTTTGGGAATTTCTGAATACGGCGCAGAAGCAATTCTTACATGGCATTCCGAAAAGCCGGAAAACCATGACTATACCGAAGAATATCAGGCGCATTATCACCACGAGATGCTGAAAATTTTTGCGACCCGCCCCTATCTCTGGTCCACACATGTGTGGAATATGTTTGATTTTGCAGCTGATGCCCGGGATGAGGGCGGCTGTAAGGGAAGAAATAACAAGGGCCTTGTGACCTATGACCGCAAGACCAAAAAGGATAGCTTTTTCCTTTATAAGGCTTACTGGACCGAGGCACCTATGGTGCATATCTGCGGCTCCCGCTTTACAGACCGTGCTCCCGGACAGCGCAATGTGACGGTTTACACCAACTGTCCTGCCGTGACGCTGTACCTCAATAACCGTCGGGTGGGGAAGTGCAGGACGGTGGACCACGAGTGTGTCTTTAAAAATGTGCGTCTGGTACCGGGAGACAATATTCTGACAGCGAAGGCAGCCGGTGCTCAGAATGATCAGATCCTGCTCAGAGGCGTTCAGGAACCCAATCCCGATTATGTTCTGCCGGATGGCAGAGGGAATGCCGGAAACTGGTTCGACAGCGACGGCGTGGAGCATAAGATGGAGTTTCCGGAAGGATACTGCTCCATTCGGGACAAACTGGGGGAGCTTCTGGATCACCCGGAGGCAGGCCCCATGCTGAGAGAAATGATTGCCTCCATGGCAGATCAGGTTGGCATGGGCAAGAGTATCAACGGAATGCTCCG
>RCNI01001232.1_pt1 | contig 14237 bp, 12 predicted proteins | sample 2041151 | NCBI WGS metagenome assembly RCNI01 (sample SAMN09708214, study PRJNA481090) | feces metagenome | isolation source: feces | place: Antarctica: Albino Rookery | reverse complement strand
GCTTTTTTATTTTATAAAACTTCCTATTATAATGGAATTAAATTTTTCCGGCCAATATTAAGATTGTATAAAGAAAAAAAGACTGCCCATATATTTTATACTGCAATCTTCTTCATTTTGTCTTATTAATATTGTTTAAAATTTCTTTGAAGTATATTCTTCCTGTCCGTATGAGAAGTCCATTCCGTCAGAAAGAAATGATCCAAAAGCCTCTAAATTTATTCTTGCCGGACGATATGCAGGATTAAGATCCAGTGATGCGCGGAAATGATTCATCGCCATAACATGATGTCCCTCTTTTTCAAGTAATATCCCCCATAAATTATGCACTTCTGCTGCATGTGGGTATAAAAACATAGAATAGGATAACAAATTTTCACATTCTTTATATCTGCTTTCGGAAATATACTTCTTTATACAGGAAATCAACTTCTCTGTTCCGTCAATCTCATCTTTATTTAATAATGCATTCATTTTGATACCCTCCCTTTGCGTTATATCACTGCAGAATCCCCATTTTCTGTGCTATTCTGAGGTTTACCTTCAGAACATTAACTGTTTCTTCTCCAAAAATACCAAACAGTTTTTTATTTGTATTTTCATCAACTATTTTTTCCAGATTTTCTTCACTGATTCCAGATGCATCTGATATTGCAGGAATCTGCACGAGTGCTGCTTCCGGTGAAATATGAGGATCTAAACCAGATCCTGATGCAGTAAGTAAATCTGCAGGAATATCTTCCTTCTTTATATTCGGATTCTGTTCTAAGAAAAGTTGCATATCCCTTTCAACTCTCTTTACAAGCTCCGGATTTGTTGGTGCGTAATTTGCTGAACCTGATGCAGGACCAGTAAACTCCTGTCCATCTGACAATACCTTTTCACCATTTTCTTTTTCAGTATAAGTATTGTAATGTACAGCCGAAGGTCTTCCCTTCATAAAATAAGGTTCTGTAAATTCCTGACCTACTGTAGCTGATCCTACAGCCTTTCCATCAACTTCTATTAAATTTCCTTTTGCCTGTTTTGGAAAAATCAGTGCGGACATTCCAGTAAGTGCAAGTGGAAAAACCAATCCGCATAAAATCATTAGAATAATTGTAATCAAAACAGATTTTTTTATTGAACAAAATATTACTTTTTTCTTATCCATCTCAACCATTCTCCTTTATAATCCAATTACTGCAAGTAGCGGTGCAATGATTAAATCTATAATTTTAATTCCGATAAACGGAGTAATTACACCACCTAAACCGTAAATCAGCATATTTCTTGCAAGCATTTTTCCTGATGACATAGGACGATATTTTACACCTTTCATTGCCAGAGGAATCAGGCATGGGATAATAATCGCATTAAAGATCAATGCTGCAAGAATTGCACTATAAGGTGTTGTAAGACCCATAATATTTAAAACTCCCAGCTGAGGTACTGCTACCATAAACATTGCAGGAATGATTGCAAAATATTTTGCAATATCATTAGCAATAGAGAATGTAGTTAAAGAGCCTCTCGTAATAAGAAGCTGTTTACCAATTTCGACAACTTCAAGAATCTTTGTAGGATCACTATCAAGGTCTACCATATTTGCTGCTTCTTTTGCTGCAGTTGTACCTGAGTTCATGGCAAGACCTACATTAGCCTGTGCCAGAGCCGGTGCATCATTTGTTCCGTCACCTGTCATTGCTACAATTTTTCCTTCAGCCTGTTCTTTCTTGATTACATCAATCTTATCTTCAGGCTTGCATTCAGCAATAAATCCGTCAACTCCTGCTTCTCCTGCAATCGTTGCAGCGGTTAAAGGATTATCTCCTGTACACATTATGGTTTTAATACCGATTTCTCTTAAGCGGTCAAATCTCTCTTTCATTCCCGGTTTTACTGTATCTTTCAGATAGATAACTCCAAGGATTACGTTGTTTCTGCAAACTACAAGAGGAGTTCCTCCAAGAGAAGATACTTTTTCTACGTTATCACGCAAGTCTTCAGGAATTTTTCCTTTGTTTTCTTCTACATATTGTTTAATTGCATCATAAGCACCTTTTCTGATCTTTGTTCCATCAGATAAGTCAACTCCACTCATTCTTGTCTGAGCTGTAAATTCATAGAAGACTGCATCTTTATCCTCTTTACTTGTATCTCCCATTTGACGTGCAAGATCCAGTGTGGATTTTCCTTCTGGTGTTCCATCCTGCATACTTGTAAGTGCTGCACAGCGAACAAGTTCTTTTTTCTCTATTCCTTTTACAGGAATAAAATCTGCAGCTAAACGATTACCAAAAGTTATTGTTCCTGTCTTGTCAAGAATCATGGTATCTACATCCCCACATGCTTCTACTGCCTTTCCTGACATTGCAATAACATTAAATCTTGTTACACGGTCCATGCCTGCAATACCAATAGCGGAAAGCAGACCCCCGATTGTTGTCGGAATCAGGCATACCATTAATGCAATTAATGTGGAAGTCTGAATCTGAACTCCTGAATAAAGACTTATAGGATACAATGTCACAATAACAATCAAAAAGATAATAGTAAGTGAAACAAGTAATGTACTTAAAGCGATTTCATTAGGTGTTTTCTTTCTTGATGCCCCTTCAACAAGATCAATCATACGATCAAGAAAGCTGTTTCCCGGATCTGATGTGATTTCAATCTTAAGCCAGTCGGACACAACAGTTGTTCCTCCTGTTACCGAACAGAAATCTCCACCACTTTCTCTCACAACAGGGGCTGATTCTCCTGTGATCGCTGATTCATCTACAGAAGCAATACCTTCTATAACTTCGCCATCTCCAGGAATAATTTCTCCTGCTTCTACATATACGATATCGCCTTTTTTCAATTCACTGGAAGGTACAGTTCTTGTTTCTCCGTTTTTTTCTATGATACGTGCCTGTGTATCTTTCTGTGTTTTTTTCAGGCTTGCTGCCTGGGCTTTTCCTCTTCCTTCTGCCACAGACTCTGCAAAGTTTGCAAGAAGTACAGTAATGAAAAGAATAACAGATACGATTAAATTGTAAATGCGTACATTTTTGTCTGCATTTCCAAATAAATCTGGAAATATTGTCAGAAGCAATGTTACAAAGAATCCGATTTCTACTACAAACATTACAGGATTCTTAATCATATATTTAGGACTAAGTTTTTTAAAACTTCCGATTAAGGCCTGATGTAAAATATCAGGTGTAATCAGTTTTTTCTCAGTTTTTTTACTCATCACACAAACTCCTCCTTAATTCCAAAGTGTCAGATGCTCTGCAATCGGTCCCAATGACAGTGCCGTGAAGAAGGTAAGTGCTGCAAATATGTAAACAACAAATACCAGAATGACTGCAAAGGATAATGTGCTTGTTCGTAAGGTTCCTGCAGTTTCATTTACAAAATTCTTTTTCATCAATGATCCTGCTATAGCAAGCTGGATAATTATGGACAGATATCTGCCGAAGAACATTACAAGACCTGTTGTGATATTCCAGAACGTTGTATTGTCTGCCAGTCCCTCAAAACCCGAACCATTGTTTGCTGCTGAAGATGCATATTCATACAAAATCTGTGTCAGGCCATGGAAGCCTTCATTCGTAACACCTGCTCTTCCTGTAGCTGTTCCTACAGCTAATGCGGAAAAAGCAAGGATTAAAAGAGGATGAACAATAATACATAATGCAGTAAGCTTCATCTCTTTACCTTCAATTTTCTTTCCAAGATACTCCGGAGTTCTTCCTACCATAAGGCCGCAGATAAATACTGCAAGAATAGCATACAGAATCATATTCATAAGGCCTACGCCTTTTCCACCAAATACAACATTTAACATCATATGAAGCAATGCTACAAAACCTCCCATAGGGGTTAAAGTATCATGCATATTGTTAACTGTTCCTGTTGTAAATGAAGTGGTTACAGTAGTAAATAGTGAAGACTGTGCAACACCAAATCGTGTTTCTTTGCCTTCCATGCTTCCCATAACCTGATTTAAACCTGCATCTGCAAGAGCCGGATTCCCATTACTTTCTGAAATAAAACAGATAGTTAAGCCAATCAGGAAAAGAATTGTCATTGCTGTAAAAATGCTGCGTCCTTCTTTTCCAAATGCTTTTGAAGTAAGGCTTAAAGGTTCTTCCTCTTTTGCTTTTTTTCTTTCCTGAGCCATCTTACCAAAAGTAATTACACATGCTCCTGGAAGAAGCATCATGGAATACATTTCTATAAGGTTAGTAAGCATTGTCGGATTTTCAATCGGTGTTGCTGAGTTTGCTCCAAGGAAGCCTCCACCATTTGTTCCAATATGCTTGATAATTTCAAGTGCCGCTACAGGACCTGTTGCAATAACCTGTGAGGTTCCTTCAAGTGTCTTTACAACTATGTTTCCTTCAAGGTTTTGTGGTACTCCCTGCCATACAAGAAGAAGACCACCTACAATTGAAAACGGAATTAAAATTCTCGTTATGATTCTGATAATATCGGAATAGAAGTTTCCGACTGAGTCTTTTGACTTTCCTGTAATTCCCCGGATAAACGCAATACATGCAGCATATCCTGTTGCTGCTGACACAAACATCATAAAGGTAATAACCATCATCTGGGACAGATAAGAAAGTCCACTTTCTCCGGCATAATGCTGAAGATTTGTATTTGTCATAAAGCTTATAATCGTATTAAATGAAAGTGTTGGTTCCATACCTTCAATGTGATTAGGATTAAAAAGTGGAATGCTCTGAATTCTTAAAATCAGATATCCTAAAATAATCATCACTCCATTTGTGCCAATCAGTGCAACTGCATATTGCTTCCAGTTCATTCCTTTTTCCGGATTTATTCCACTTATATGATAAATGGCATTATCCACACGATTGAAGACAGGATCCGCCAACGTCGGTTTTCCTGTCGCTATATGATACATATATATTCCTACCGGAATAACTAAAAGAAGATACATTAGAAGTGTAATAACTAATTGAAACATTCTTTTTACCTCCCTTTCTTTAAAACTTCTCTGGGTGGACTAACGCATAAACAAGGTAGCCTCCCAGAATCAACGCTAAAACCAATAACATAACCATATCAATAATTACCTCCTGTTAAATTAATCATTTGATATAATCTGTTTATTACACCAATAAACAAGTGCATTTAAAGCAATAAAACTTACCGCAAAGATTCCTAATATAATCACGTCCATACTTTTCTGTCCTCCTTCAGTTACTCATTGTAGCACCGGCAAAATTAAAAAGGGAAAAGTAAACCCCTGTTTTGTATTAAGATAGCATTAATATTTTCTTTTCTCATTAAAAAAACTCTTGCAGCAAAATCAATATTCCCGTATATAAAAAAAGATTTGAAAATTACATTTGTAATCTTCAAATCTTTTAGTTTCAGTTTGATATATATAAGCATAAATAATAGCGGACTAAAAAAGAACATAAAACAAATACATCTTTTCCCTTTTAATTATCTATTATCTTCTACTGCGATTACTTCAGGTTTTATGGTTTTTATTCTCAGGAAAAAATATAAAAGATGACACACCCATACAACGGCAATACAGATTCTGCCCACGGGAACTTCTTTCATACAAATAAATCCTATAGCCATTACGACCGTTACTGTGCCGATAATTCTGCACTTAGTAGACATAGTCATAGCTCTTTCTTTTACAAAACTGTCTAAATGCTTTTTATACAGCTTTGTTCCGATAAACCAGTCGTGAAGCCTCTGAGAACTTTTTGCAAAGCAAAACACAGTTGCCATATAAAAAGGTACAGTAGGCAGAATCGGTAGTACAATGCCTATAGTTCCAAGGCCCAAACATATAAAGCCCATAACAATCCAAAATATTTTTAACGGATTTCTCATTTTGCCTCCTTCTATACAGTAAGCACAAACTTTTTTCCATCTACGCTTGTAACGGCAAGTTCAATATCATAAAGTGTTTCGATACTTTCTGTAGTAATCACTTCTTCCGGATTTCCTTCAACAGCAACATGACCCTCACTCATTCCGATAATATAGTCTGAATAGTGTATCGCCTGATTGATATCGTGTAACACCATAATAATTGTAATACCGTATTCACGGTTCAGTTTTCTCACCAATTCAAGAATTTCGATTTGATAACGAATATCCAGATAGGTTGTCGGTTCGTCAAGGAACAGAATCTTTGTATTCTGTGCAAGCGCCATTGCAATCCATACACGCTGTCTCTGTCCTCCTGACAGACGGCTTACTTCTCTTTCTCTATATTCTTTAAGATTCGTAATCTCAAGAGCCCAGTTAATCAGTCTCTCATCTTCTTCGCTCTTTCCCTGCATCATCTTCTGATGTGGTGTTCGACCAAAAGCGACAAGACTTTCAACAGTAATATCCTCACTTGCCGTATTGTACTGTTGTACAATAGAAACTTCTCTTGCAAATTCTTTAAGGCTCAGATTTCTTAAATTTTTTCCACGAAGAAATACTCTTCCCTCATCCGGCTGCAGGTTCTTAGTCATAAGATAGAACAGGGTAGATTTTCCGCATCCGTTTGCTCCCATAATCGTGGTAATCTTTCCCTCTTCAATTTTAAGATTTACACCATTAAGTACCTGGTTTTTTCCGTAAGAGAATACAACATCTCTTACTTCCATTGCCGGTTTTTTACCCTTGCTTTCTTTATTTTCCATACTTACCTGACCTCCTTAACAAAAGGATAAAGAACGGTCCTCCAACTACACTCATGATAATGGATGCCGGAATTTCAAAAGGTGCTGCAATAGTGCGTCCTACTGTATCTGCCAGCAGGAAAGTAAATGCACCGAATAGTGCCGAGAAAGGCACAAGGGCTTTATGATCACTTCCCACAAGAATTCTTCCGATATGTGGTACAATCAGTCCAAGGAAACTGATTACACCTGCAACTGCAGTGGAAATACTTGCAAGTAAAACCGCAATAAGAGAAATCAGTATTCTCATTTTATTAACATCTATACCAAGACTCCTTGCCGCTTTGTCTTCTAAAGAAAGCAGATTACACGTTCTGGTAAATAATAAGGCAAGGACCAGCCCGATAATCACGTATGGTACCAGCATCTTTACGTCATCCCATGTCTTCATCGTAATATTTCCGTTAACAATGGCTGCAACACCGGACATATTACCTCCGTTCATAGAGTTCAGTCCACTGGATAATCCCTGAAACACTGCATTGACAGCAACACCTACAAGAATAATTCTTAACGGACTTAATCCGCCTTTCCATGAAAGTGTGTAAACCAAAGCAAAAGCAAGCACACCGCCAAGGAATGCAAAGACAGGTGTTATAAAGAACAATGTCGGTGCAACTGCTGTAATCACAACTGCAGCAAAGCTTGCGCCACTGGAAATACCGATAATTCCCGGATCTGCAAGTGGATTTTTAAGCACTGCCTGAAAAAGTACGCCGGATACAGCTATAGCTGCACCTGCCAGCATAGAAATAATAATTCTAGGAAAACGCAGGTCAAAAATAGTTGCTACATCATTGTTGTATTCGATAAAAAGTCCCCTGAACAGTTCTCCAAAACTTACTTTAAGGCTTCCTATGTTAACTGCAGCAAAAAACAGCAGTATAAGAAGAATTACCATAAGTACAAAAGAAGCGACAGCTCTCACTTTTTTCTTCTTTTTTCTTTCTTTGTCCTGTTTTTGCAGGACTCCGGAGTTTTCTTTTTCTTCCATAATTTATCACCTTACTTTTCCTGTTCCTTTTCATAAAGTTCAGTTGCATTTGATTTTGCGGCATCGCTATTTATTTTCCTGCTCTTTTCTTTTGCCGCTTTTTTATCTTCTTCATTTTCCGGATACAGGATTGGCTGTAGTTCTTCTAATGCTTTAGGATAGTTGAAAGTTGCACTCATTCCGAAATATTCATATGTAAGGTCATAAACTCTGCCGTTTTTTACTGCATCAAAATGTTTCCAGATATCATTTTCTTTGAAATCCTTATTAAACATTTCAATAACAGTATCCGGAAGTGCATGTGCTGCACGAAGAATAATATCCGGTTCTTTTGTTTTCATATCTTCTGTATTAACTGTTAGAAACTCCTGATCTGTTCCGGCATAAACATTTTCTCCACCTGCCATCTCTACAAGACTTCCGACATAAGAATTTTCAGTGGCAATAATATATGATCCCGGTAATCCCATGAGAATCATTACTTTTGGCTTTTTCTTGCCTTCATTTTTTTTGCTGTATTCGTTATAAAATGCTGTAAATTCATCTACAAGTTTCTGTGCCTGTTTTTCTCTTCCAAAAATTTCTCCCATTTCCTGAATGGAGCGATACATACCTGCAACACTTCTAAGGTTTAGAAATCCCCATTCAGAACCGATTGCTTCATACTTTGGCTTTAAATCTGCCATAAGTGATACAGGACTTAAAATCCAGTCAGGTTCAAGAGATGCAAGAATTTCTGTATCAGGACTCATTGCCATTCCAACCTGCTTAACATCTTTATATCGTTCCGGAAGGCTTGAAATATTACTTTTACACACGCCTACCAGATCCAGTTCCAATTTATTGCAGATATCTGCAGTAGCCGGAGATGTCGCAACTATTCTTGGCTCTCTTCCTAATTCTGCAACCTTACGTTTTGCTTCTTCTACTGCAGCTTTTTCATCTTTATCTTTTATCTCCAGAAGAGTCTCTGCCGCACTGCCTTTTCCTTCTGTCTTTTCCTCTTCAGGATTCTGATTTACACAGGCTGTAAAAGAAATAGCCATACTTAGGCAAAGTCCCAGTGCAACAAATTTCTTCACTTTATTCTTCATCATCTCTAAAATCACCTGATCCTTTCCTGTTTTTCTTCAGGTAAAACACGCCGCCACCTGCTGCACAAATTAATACAACCACGCCAAGAACAACAGCAATAGTTTTTCCATTTCCTGATTTTGTACCTTCTTTGGCACTTTCTTTCTCTGTAGAAAGAGTTATACCTTTTGCAGTATCAAGGGATGCCGCTTTAACATTCGGCGTTTCCTGTTCTTTACTGTAATCTGTCTCTTCCTTCTTTTCCTCTTTCTTTTCTTCTTCTGAAGATGCTGCATCATTAGATACAGAAGATGATGGGGCTTCTTCAGTTATAATCGTTGCGGCCATACCTGTGCTGTTCCCTGCGGTAAATCCACTTGGATAAATAAAGAAAATAACATCTCTTCCCATCGGATCAACATGCATGGAGCCTCTTACTACACAATCTTTACTTGGAACTTTAATCCTGTAATCTACAGAGCCGTTGCCGTCACTTCCACTTCCACTCCCCGTTTGTGCCACTGAAGTGCTGTTCCATCCGCCTGCACCCCAGCTTTGTACCATAAAACTATGACTGCTGGTCATATTTGTAAGACCTAGACGTATAGTAAGATAACATTCTCCGCTACTGGTTGTTTCAAATAAACCTGCGGAATACACACATCCTTCAACCATGCCCTGTCCTGTTGAAAAAGAACCTTCTCCACCAGAATCTTCAATCACTCCTGTTACCGGATGTCTGTAAACACGATTAACCGCGCAGCTTTCGATTGTTCCGCTTTCAGCATATACTGTTCCCGTAGCGGAAAACAGGGTAAACAGAAGTGTTGCAATAATAAATAAGGCAACATATATTCTGCTTTGTCTTTGTAATTTGTTCATTATGTTCTCCTTTTTCATATGTTCTTAAAGTTTATAACAAACGGTATTTTCTTTATAATGAAAAGATCTAGGCTTAAAGCAAAATCAGGGGGAGTAATCAATTGACTTTGACTACTACCCCCTTAACTTATTACCAGTTTACCCTTTTAAGGGTTGACTATTTAGTTTTCTTTTTTTCTTTTTACTGCAACAACAGCAGTTCCTGCTGCAAGCACTACTAACAACCATGCATAAAGATTAGCTTCGTCGCCTGTTTTCGGTGCTTTTCCGTTAGTATTAAGTTTGTTTGCATCAGACTTATTTGTATCAGGTTTATTTGCATCAGGTTTTCCTGGTGTAGTCTGTTCATCAAATCGACCATCATCAACTGCTACTTTTTCAATTGTTTCCCATTTAAGATTTAAGTATACTTTCTGTGTACCTGTACCCTGCACAAGATTTTCCATAACAGGAACAAATACCTGTAACGGAGCATATCCATCTTCTATTGCTTCCGGAATTAGCTCAAATGTTACCTTATCAGGATAATTTGTACCATATTGATCTTTAATTACATTTCCGTCTTTATCTAATTCAAAGCCTTCTACTTTAGCATCTGCAGTCTTACCCTGAGGTACACCGTATTGATTTGTTGTATATCCGCTTAAGAAATACTTCATTTCTCCTAAATATCCAAACTGACCCATCAGATCTATACCTTTAAAGTCTAATGTAATATAGTATTTGCCATCTTTAACAGTTAACTTAACATTGTTGTTAATTCCTCTGTCAGACATTGATAAATCCTTCTTATTCGGTTTCACCATATGACCCTCAACGGCATACACACCATCTTTTAAATTCTTATAATCCAATGCTGTAGATTCTTCTTTATCTGCAAGAAGTGCTTTTACTGCAGCCATATCTACTTTTACTTCATTTACAGCTTCAACTGTTGTAGCTTCATCTACAGACTTTTTAGCTGCTGCCTTTAATTCTGCAAGCTTAGCTTCTGCCTTTTTGATTGAGTCTTCTGTTTTGTCTTTCTTGTCAGCATCAGTTAAAGTAGCTTTTTCGATTTCATCTAATTTTTCTTTCTTTGCCTGATCCAGAGTTTTCTGTGCTTCTGTTTTGTCTAAACCTGTCAGTTCCATATCGAAATCCACATTCCGATCCATAATTACGTTTACAAAAGCTGTTACATTCAGGAACTTTTCGTTTAAAGCTGCTGTAGGAATTGTAACAGTAAGAATTTCTGCAGGAAGTACATCTCCCGGTTTGATTCCGAAGCCTTCAACTGCAAAAGTTTTCTTTGGTTTAGATGCTATGTCTACTGTAGCTTTATAAGTTTCGTTATTATACGCAATAGACATGCTTTTTATTGTACCATCTGCTCCCAGCTGTGGGAAAAGTGGAACAGGATAAACAACATATAATTTTAATTCTGTATTGTCACCCTTAACCTGAATATCTGCTTTTTCTGCAAACATGCAGTTACACATACTCTTAGCACTATCGCCTTTGTTGTACTCGCCGTCCTTCCACATAATAGTACCGGCTTCATAGCTGCCATCTGTTATTGGGTCCGGTTTCTCAGCTGCGAAAACAGCATGCGGAACAAGCTGAATAACAAGTGTCAGAGATAAAAGTGTTGCAAGTATTTTCTTCGCTCTTTTCATTTTACATCCTCCGTTGTTTTAAAAATACATGGCTTAGAATAAACTAATCTGACATTTCATTTAAACTTTTGTTTTTCCTATAAGGCTTTCATTCTTTCTTATTTTCTACAGTTGTCTAAATCTGTGCCAGATTGTTTAGCAGGTTAGTGAATACTAACCTATGCTTTAAAATTTAATCCCTGAAAGGGATTTATGGACTTTGCATCTATACAGTTGTAAAATCTGCATGAGATTGCTACAATAAGTTAGGATTCGCTAACTTATGCTTTAAAATTTAATCCCTGAAAGGGATTTATGGACTCTGCATCTATACAGTTGTAAAATCTGCATAGAATTGCTACACAAGTTAGGATTTGCTAACTCATGCCTTAAAATTTAATCCCTAAAAGGGATTCGATAATACAATTATATATACTTATTCATTTTTTGCAAGCTTTTTTTGAAATTATTCGTAATCTTTATTTTATATTCTTTGATCGATATAAGAATTACTACGTTCTGAAGTTCTTATATTTCCCTATCTGTACACATTCATAATAACACAATAAGTTGCCGAAAAAAATCTTTTTCTTTTTAGCAAAACAATAAAAGGAGACAATAGGATTACAGCTGCAAAACACTTCAGGCGTATCCATATAGGATAGGATATATGGACAACAATATAAATTCATCACTGTAATGTATAAGTTCCTCTATCAGTTTTATCCGGTAGAGAAAAACTTATCATTACAGCATTAGCAATTTCACTATCTTTTTATTATAAAATCATCACTTTAGAAAGTCTTCCTTCAGTTTTTTTATTTTTTCTTCATCGCTGAAAATTTTCGCAATTTGCAAAGCAATAATTTTTGCTCCTGTCACAAGCCCGGTATAGGCTTCTTCACTCTTCATTGCTTTTGCAAATTTTCTTGTATGAATCGGCGTGTCATGATCAACAACCTGTAAACACGGATGGAATGCAGGGCATGCGAAACTTACATTGCCACAGTCAGTAGAACCGAAAATTTTATCATTATCCCAGTTCAGTTCAATTCCAAGTTCTTCGTAGACTTCATATAATGCTTTCTCTCCTGTTTTGTTATATTTTAAATTGTCATAAGTCTCCGCTGTTTTATATTTTTCCCAGGTAGTCTGTGTTGCAATAGCCGCACCTTCTGCGCAATCATCAACAAGTCGGGATAATTCTTCGAGATATTCTTTGTCTAAAGCTCTGATATAGAATTCAGTTGCTGCCTTCTCCGGAACAATATTAGGGGCTTCACCACCATCTCTTATAATTCCATGGAATTGTGCCTCCGGTTTACAATGCTGTCTCATCATATCAATAGCATGATACATAAGCTGCACTGCATTAAGTGCATTCCTCCCTTCCCATGGCGCTGCAGATGCATGGGCTGCTTTTCCATGGAAAACATACATATTGCTTGCCAGGGCCTGTAGCTTCGGTGTAATCAGATTATAGTTATATAAATGCACCATTATTGCTAAATCATAGTCATCAAAGACTCCATTCTGTACCATTCTGCATTTAGCGCCATCCGTTTCTTCAATCGGGGTTCCTATAATATGTACATCAACATCCAGTTCATCCTGAAGATCTTTCATTGCCAGCCCTGCTAAAACACTGATTGATCCTGACAGGCAATGTCCACAGGCATGGCCTATTTCAGGCAGTGCATCATATTCAGTCAAAATCGCCACTTTATGTTTATGATTGTTTTCACCATATACGCCTCTAAACGCGGTTTCTAATCCTGCAAACGGATATTCCGTTTTATACCCATGGCAATTTAGGAGTTCTACTATCCTCTTTGATGATTCATATTCTTCTCCTGAAATTTCAGGATGATCGGCCAACCAGTTATTTAATGCTTTCAGCTCTTCATAGTTTAAAAATATATGCTCAAAAATCTTTGCTTTCAGCTCTTCATAATTCATAATTATATCTCCAATTAGTAATCCACTTTATTTATAACTAATAAAGCGTCCTAATCTGTCATTTACGGTTTTCTTATTTATTATAGCTTTTTTACCATTAATAATTACAACGTCTATTCCCTCTGGCTGAATATGCAAATCAGAGTAAGTTGCGCCATCTGAAATTGTATCAGGATTAAATATTGTTAAATCCGCATCACAATTCAGTTCAATTCTTCCTTTGGAATCAAGATTCAATCTCTTAGCAGGTTCTAATGTAATTTTTCGGATTCCATCTACAAGAGATAATGCCTTATCTTCACGCACATATTTTCCTAATACTCTTGGGAATGTTCCTGCAGCTCTCGGATGACCGTTACCATTATTAATAATCGCATCACTTGCTACCATTCCATATTTATTTGAAATTGCCGCACTAATTTCTTCTTCATTCATAACAAATGCGACTGCAAGCATGTCAGGATATTCTTTCCTTGCTTTTTCAAAAATCTCTTTTGTGCATCGTACATCTTTATACGGATCATCCGTCAGAAGAATGTCACTATAGTCCTTATGCCATGTTTCAAGGCAACCATCTTCAAAAACTGCTGAACCGATATGTGTAGAGAATGCATTGTAAGGGTATGTATCATAATTTAGTCTTGGATTCTTTTCAATTGCAGAATTTATGGCTTCAAGAGCTTCATCCATTCTTCCTGTCGCTGAACAGCTTGAAAGATGTGAAATCTGGAATTTCATAGGTATCTTCTCCGCAATTTTAATCATTTCTTCTACTGTTGAAATATCATTTGTACATTCATCTCTATAATGTGCAGACATAAATTTTTCAGGATCATCCGTCACATTAATCGCATAAAGAATCTCTTCTGTAGTAATTCCCGGATCATATTCAATACCGAAAGAAATACCAATAGCTCCTTCAACTAACTCTCTCTTTAATAATTTTCTTATTTCATCCTGCGGTTCCTTTGTCGCATGTTCATATCTTCC
>RCNI01001231.1_pt1 | contig 14238 bp, 13 predicted proteins | sample 2041151 | NCBI WGS metagenome assembly RCNI01 (sample SAMN09708214, study PRJNA481090) | feces metagenome | isolation source: feces | place: Antarctica: Albino Rookery | reverse complement strand
AAGTTTAGTTATTAATAATGGTGCTGTAATATTATTTCCATATAAAAAACTACAGTATCTGATATTACAAAACTTTGTAACGGAATAATGCCCCTTATAAACCTTTCGTTAATATAAATATGTTTTTTAAATATTAATCTTCTTCTTTAATTTCAAGATTCAGCATATTTGATGTATTTGTTTTTTCTATTTTATTAAAATCACTACCTGCAATCTGGCATACGCCGTTAATACATAATGTATTTTCTTTTTCTTTTATTTCATTATTATTACTTTTATCCATATTTATAATCTCCATTTATAATTATATAATAAATAGAAATTAGTATCAAGACGTAAAATTATTTATTAAAAATTATAACCTAATTTATACCCTGCCTTTTCAATAATTTTTAAGTCCTTATCACAAGATATTCCATTAGTTGTAAGCATATCGCCTGTTATAAAAGCATTAACGCCTGCATAGATTGTTTTTTCTCCAAAATCTAAAAGCTGTATTCTGCCCCCTGCCAGCCTTAAATAAACATCAGGCAGTATAAACCGAAATAAAGCACATGTTTTTAAAATCTCTTTTTCACTTAGTTTTTTATTATTTTCATAAGGAGTGCCTTTGATACCGTTTAAAATATTTAAAGGAACAGAATCCACTTTTAAATCTCTTAATAAAAAAGCAGCATCAATTCTATCCTGCATACTTTCCCCAAGCCCTATTATAATACCGCTGCATATGGAAAACCCGTGAGATTTTGCTTTTTTTAAGGCTGTAATTTTATCATCAATAGTATGGGTGGAACATATATTTGGGAAATAGTTTTTAGAAGTTTCAATATTATTATGTATTCTTTCTACACCTGCTGCTTTTATTTTTTTAAAATCATCATCACTAATAAGCCCAAGGGATACACATACGGATATGCTGCATTGAGATTTTATTTCTTTTACAGCAGTGCAGATATTATCTATATCATTTTTTGTTAAAGCCCTGCCGGAAGTAACAATGGAAAACCTAAGCACACCTTTTGATGCCATATATTTTGCATTTTCCACAATTTCATCAATACTTTTTAAAGGGTATTCTAAAATATTAGTATTATAGTGGGCAGACTGGGCACAAAATTTACAGTTTTCACTACATCTGCCGCTTTTTGCATTAATTATGGAACATAAATCAAAACTACTGCCGCAAAAATAGTCTCTTATTTTATCGCTGTAATATAATAATTTTTCAAAAGGTGCTTTTAGTAAATACTTTGTATCCTTATGTGTTATACTGTTACCATTTATTACTTTTTTATATAATTCTTCTATAATTTCATACCCTTATTAATTTCAGGTTTTAATCTTAATGCAAGTTTTGCACTTACAAGGCTTAAAATCAGGTCTATAGGAAAAGTATATACAAAACAGAATAAAAATATTTGACTAAACAAAAGGTTGTTTTCTATTACATTATGGGAAATAAAATAGTAATAAGGTATGCCAAAAACATGAAGGATTAAAAGCCCAATAACAGCAGCGAAAGTATAGTTTTTCAAAGTTGGGTTTAGTTTTTCAGATATTTTACCTGTAATAAATGCACATATTATAAAACCTATAATATACCCAAAAGTAGGCTGTAAAACGTATGTAATACCGCCGCCCCCTGTAAAAACAGGAAGCCCTGCAAGCCCTAATGCTGTATATATAAATACACTTAACCCGCCGTATTTTGAACCCAGTAAAAGCCCTGCAAGGGATACAAATAAAAACTGTAAAGTAACAGGCACAAAAGGTGCTGGTATTTTTAAAAAAGCACCTGCTGTAATAAGTGCAGCAAAAAGCCCGGAATAAATATACATTTTATTTCTTTTCATAATATAAGGCTTACCTCCCCGGAATCAATAAATCCACACTGTCCGTTTTCATATTTTACCTGTAACCTGAAATTATTATCTATGCCTAAAACGTATGCTTTTTCTCGTTTACCATTATTTTCCACAAGTATATTTTTTCCTGTTACTAAACTTCTATCAATATAATCCTGTAAAAATAAGGCTTCTTCTAACTGTTTATAATTTTCCCAGAAGTTATTTATAATCTCTGCACACAACTCTGTTTTCATTCTGCTGCTGAACTTATCTTTTTTAAAAATATAGCCTGCACTTTCTAAAATATCGTTTGGGAAATTGTCATAGGGTTCAAAAAGATTTATACCTATTCCTAACACTACATAATCTACTGTGCTGCTTTCCATATTTATACGGGCTTCTGTTAAAATACCGCATACTTTTTTACTGCTGATAAATATATCGTTTACCCATTTTATATCAGCCTTTATATTATAAAGCCGCTCAAAAGCTCTGCATACAGATACTGCTGCTGCTGTTGTAATAAATACAGCTTTAGAATAATGGATATTAGGACGCAGAAGTATGGAAAAATAAAGCCCTGAATCAGACGGTGAATAAAATACTCTGTTTTTTCGCCCCCTTCCATCTGACTGATAATTAGCTGCCACCACTAACCCTTCTTTTTCACCCTGCCTGCCTTTTTCTAAAACTAAATCGTTGGTGGATGTAACAGCCGGGTAATATTCTACCATAAGTGGATAATTAAGCAGGTTTTTTATTTTTTCTGCAGAAAATAAACTTGTATCTTCCATCATGTAGCCTTTATTTTGGGAAGCATATATAATATAACCCTGCTTTCTTATAGAGTTAATAGATTTCCATACAGCATTTCTGCTTACATTAAAAAGAGATGCTATATGCTCACCTGATATATATTTTCCACAGTTACTTGAAAGCAGTTGAAAAATATTATCTTTTAAAGCCATATATTACCCCCTTTAATTTTCTGATTATTATAATATAAGATTATAGTTGTCAACTAAATATAAAAATACAGGTTGACAATTAAAGAAAATAAATTGTAAACTATAAAAAAATACAGTAAAATAGTAGATTTTGTAAAAATAATGATAAAATAGTAAAACACTATATTATTTTTGCCAAAACTATTATATAACTATATGGATGGAAAAGAATTTTAGAAGTTTAAAATATAAATGGAAATATGATCAAGCTGATAAACAGGCAGTGGAAAAAGTATCAAAAGAGAACAATATTCCTATGCCTGTTGCCGAATTAATGGTTAAAAAAGGGCTTTATACAGTTGAAGAAGTGGAGCTTTTTTTAAACAGCAGTCTGAAATCACTGCGTAACCCTTTTGAACTGCAGGATATGGAAAAAGCAGCAGAACGTATGGCGAAAGCTGTTATGAACCATGAACGTATTTGTATATACGGTGATTACGATGTGGACGGCGTAACGGCTACAGCTTTAATGTATATATTTTTGATGCAGTGCGGTGCTAATGTTACATATTATATTCCTAACAGGCTGGAAGAAGGTTACGGTCTTAATAAAGATGCCATAAAAGAAATATCATCTCAAGGCACAGATTTAATTGTAACAGTAGACTGTGGCATAAGTGCTGTTGATGAAGTGCTTTTAGCTGTGGAATTAGGTATGGATATTATTATAACAGACCACCACCAGCCATCAAAAGAACTGCCTGTTGCAGCTTATGCGCTTGTAAACCCTATGCGTGCAGATGATAAATATCCAAATAAATCTTTAGCAGGTGTTGGGGTTGCTTTTAAAGTAGTTACTGCACTGCGATTCGTTTTAAGAAAAAATAATTATTTTCAAAAAGATGCACCAAATATTGCTCACCTTTTAGATATTGTAACTTTAGGCACTATTGCAGACGTTATGCCTTTAATTGATGAAAACAGAATATTTGTAAAATACGGCCTTGAACTTATGAGCGGTGATAATGTTAGAACAGGTATAGAAGAACTAAAAAAGGTAATAGACGGGTTTAATACTACAAAAAAAATGAAAACTTCAAACATAGGTTTCCAAATAGCACCTAGGATTAATGCTATGGGTAGAATGGCAAGCCCTGATAAAAGTCTGAAATTACTAGTTACTCAAAATAAAGCAGAAGCAAAACAGCTTGCCAGCCATTTAGACAGCGAAAATAAATACAGACAGATGATAGAACGTGATATTTTACAGCAGACTTTTGATTTAATAGAAATAAACAGATATGCAGAGCAGGAAGGTGGTATTGTAGTTGCAGCAGATAACTGGCATCCTGGTGTTATAGGTATTGTGGCATCCCGTGTAGTTGATAAATATTACAGGCCTACAGTTATTTTAACAGATGACAGCGACGGAGTATATAAAGGTTCTGCAAGAAGTATTCCCGGTTTTCATTTATACGACGGGCTTAACAGCTTATCTGATCTGCTTATATCTTTTGGGGGCCATAAATATGCAGCAGGGGTGAAAATAGCAAAAGAAAATTTAGAAGAATTTCGCACCCGCTTTAACGAAATTATTAATTCATCTTTAAGTAAAGATGATTTTATACCTGAAATAACAATTGATGCAGAAATCTCACCAATTGATATTACTTCTGAAATAATGACATGGCTTGAAAAGTTAGAACCATACGGGCAGGGTAATAAAGAACCTGTATTTTTTATGAAAAACGTATCAAAATATCAAAACGAATCTTTTGTAGGAAAAGAATCTACCCACTTAAAATGTTATTTTGAAAAAGACGGCATAATCCTTGATGCCATAGGTTTTAATATGAAAGAATACCAGTCCATTGTGGCAGAAAATAATAATTTTGATATTCTTTTTTCTCTTGTTCATAATACATGGAAAAATTCAAAAACTATACAGCTTAACTTAAAAGATATTAAAAAATCATAAAAATTCATATAAAATTACTTGATACTTATTGCAAACCATTTTATAATAATAATTATTTACTATGGTTAACGTATATGAGTATTAAAAAAACAATCAGGCTTATGGATATTCAGGATACTGTTTTAAAAAATAATCCTGAAGCTCCAATAGATAAATTAAATATTGCATACGTCTACGCAGCCCAGCAGCATAGAGGGCAGCTGCGTCAAAGTGGAGAAGCGTATCTTTCCCACCCTTTAAATGTGGCTTATATTCTTGCAGATATGAAAATGGACGTAGACTGTATTATTGCCGGCCTTTTACACGATACTATTGAAGATACTGATACCACATTTGAAGTAATAGAAAAAATGTTTGGAAGACCAGTTGCCTTTTTAGTAGATGCTGTATCTAAAATTAGCAAAATCCCTTTTCAATCAAAAGAAGAAAAACAGGCAGAATCTTTTAGAAAAATGCTTGTATCTATGAGTGATGATATACGTGTTATTATTATTAAACTTGCAGACCGTCTGCATAATATGCGGACAATAGAAAGTTTAAGAGAAGATAAAAAAAGAAGAATAGCACAGGAAACTATGGATATATATGCACCTCTTGCAGACAGGCTAGGGATAGCATGGATAAAATGGGAATTAGAAGATAGAGCATTTAGAATATTAAACCCTGAAATGTATTACGAAATCCACCAGAAAGTTAAAATGAAACGTGGAGAAAGAGAAGCATATTTAGGGGAAGTAAAGGATATTATTTCTCTTGCTTTAGAAAAAGCAGGAATAAAAGGCGAGATTTCAGGAAGACCAAAACATTTTTACAGCATATATTCTAAAATCATAAAAAAAGGCACTGCTTTTGAAGATATATTTGACCTGCTAGCTTTAAGAGTTATTGTAGAAACAAAATCAGACTGTTATTCCGCACTAGGTATAATCCACTCTTTATGGACGCCTATTCCTCATAGAATAAAAGATTATATTGCCAACCCAAAAGCTAATATGTATCAGTCTATCCATACAACAGTTATGGGTCCTGGCGGTATGATGGTGGAATTCCAAATAAGAACAACGAAAATGCACCAGATAGCAGAAGAAGGGGTGGCAGCACACTGGGCTTATAAAGAAGGACGTATATTTAACCCGAAAGAAGATAAACAGTTTGTATGGCTAAGACGGGCACTTGATGATGATAATAAAGAGAAACCACCTACCGAATTTGTAAACGCTATAAAAGAAGATGTTTTTCAGGAACAGATTTTTGTATTTACACCCCACGGCCACGTTATAGAACTGCCTGTGGGATCCACTCCTATTGATTTTGCATATGCTATTCACTCACAGGTAGGACACACTTGTGTTGGTGCTAAAATCAATGGAAGAATAGCACCCCTTAAAGCAAGGCTGCAAAGTGGTGATAAAGTAGAAATACTAACATCTCAAACTCAGGAACCTAGAAAAGACTGGTTAAATATTGTAAAAACAAATAGAGCACATTCAAGAATTAGTGCATACCTTAGGAAAAAAGATTCTGAAAAAGCTATTCTTACAGGGAAAGAGCTTTTAACAAAAGAATTTAAAAAAGCAGGTTACGATTTTGATGAAATAATATCTAACGAACAAAACCTTAAAAAAATGCTGGATAAATATTCCCTGCATAATATAGAAGAACTTATTACCCATGTAGGTTTTGGGCAAATATCGGCAAGAAAATTGCTACATGTATTTACACCAGATATAAAAGAAGAAGAAATAGAAGTTAAAGAAAAAGCTCAGCGAAAAATTGAGCCTTTTAAAATAAGCGGTGTGGATAATATGATGATTAAAACAGCCAGGTGCTGTTCGCCTTTGCCAGGAGATGCTATTAAAGGATATGTATCAACAGGCAGAGGAATTATTGTTCATAAAGCAGACTGTATTAATATTACAAGAATGCAGGATAATAAAGACAGGCTTGTAGATGTGGAATGGGATAGCACAAATAAAGTAAGCATGCCGTTAAAATTTAAAACTATCTTAGAGGATATACCTGGGGTATTTGTGGAGTTTTCAACAATTATTAAAGATATGGGCTTAAATATTTATGAAATGAGTGCAAAAAATTACGGGGATGGGACTGTTAAATTTGATTTCGTTGTTATGGTGTCAAGTAAACAGCAGGCACATACTTTAACTGAAAAACTATGCAGTTACAAACATGTTATATCAATAACTCAAAACTGATATATAATAACACTAACCTATGGAGAAGAAATATGTTTAATGGAAAAAATATTTTAATTACAGGTGGCACCGGCACTTTCGGAAAACAGTTTGTAAAGTATGTGTCAGAACATTATAAGTCTAATAAAATAATTATTTTTTCCCGTGATGAATTTAAACAGTATGAAATGGAAAGAGCATACAGGCATATTCCTAATTTAAGGTTTTTTATAGGTGATGTTAGAGATAGAGATAGATTAAATAGAGCTTTTTATGAAGTAGATTATGTTGTTCATGCTGCTGCATCAAAACAAGTGGTGGCTGCAGAATATAACCCTTTTGAAGCTATTAAAACAAATATATTAGGTGCTGAAAACGTTATTGAAGCAGCCATAGATGCAGGAGTTAAAAAAGTGGTAGCATTATCTACTGATAAGGCTGCCAACCCTATTAATCTATATGGTGCTACAAAACTTGCAAGTGATAAACTATTTGTAGCAGGTAATGCTTATGCTGGCGGCAGAGTTACAAAATTCAGTGTTGTAAGATACGGTAATGTATTAGGCAGCAGAGGTTCTGTTCTGCCTTTATTTATAGAGCAGAAAGCTAAAGGTAAAATTACTATTACAAACAGGCAGATGACTAGATTCTGGATAACTATTGATAAAGCCATTGAACTTGTTGTTAAAACCTTTAATGAAATGACAGGCGGGGAAATATTTGTCCCAAAAATACCTTCTATTTCTATGGAAGATTTTGCAAAAATTATAGCACCTGACTGCGAAATAGAAGATATAGGTATAAGACCTGGTGAAAAGATGCACGAAGTTATGATACCAAGTGATGATGCACGCCATACATTAGAATTTGATGACCATTATAGAATTATGCCTGAATTTATAAGCTGGGAAGGAAGTAAAAATAAAATAACAGGTAAAAAACTGCCTGATAATTTTTGCTACTCAAGTGATACTAACCCTGAAAAAATGGACCCTGATTTTTTAAGAAAAATGGCAGACCATGTGGAATCAAAATTAAAAGAAATGGCAAAATAATATGAATAAAATATCATATGGCAGGCAGTATATAGATAATGATGATATAAATACTGTAATAGAAGCACTAAAATCGGAAGCTATTACTCAAGGTAATTATATTTTAGAATTTGAAAATGCCTTAAAAAAATATACTTCTGCAAAATACGCAGTTGCTGTATCTTCCGGCACAGCTGCACTTCATATTGCTTATGCTGCTTTAGGGCTGCAGGAAAATGATGAAATTATTACAACGCCTAATACTTTTGCAGCAACTTCAAACGCATGTCTTTATCTTAAAGGCAGGCCTGTATTTGTAGATATTAATAAAGATGATTTTTTAATAGATGAAAATTTAATAGAAGATTATATTACAAGTAAAACAAAAATTATAGCACCTGTTCACTATGCAGGCCTTACATGTAATATGGAAAAAATTAAAAATATTTCTAAAAAACATAATCTTTATGTGGTAGAAGATGGATGCCATGCTATAGGTAGCAGCTTTAATAACTATTCAACAGGAAGTCAAAATTATTCAGATATATCAGTTTTTAGTTTTCACCCTGTAAAGCATATTACAACAGGTGAAGGCGGTGCCATTCTTACAAATGATAAAGCAGTATATGAAAAATGTATTGCTTTAAGAAGTCATGGTATAGTGCGTGATAATTTTATGAATAAAGCAGACAGCCCTGCATACCACGAAATGCAGATGCTGGGGTTTAATTATAGAATGACAGATATTCAGGCAGCGCTGGGTTTAAGTCAGTTGAAAAAATTAGACGGCTTTATTAAACGCCGCAGAGAAATTGCAGAAATATATAACAATGCTTTTAGTAATTTAGAATGGGTAAAATATCAAAAATCATATAATAACAGGTTTAACTCATACCACTTATACCCCCTTGTATTTGAAAGCCATAATATGCGGGATAATGTATTTAATAAATTAAAAGCATATAATATTTTTACACAAATCCATTATATGCCTGTTACAAAACATCCTTATTATGAAAAACTGGGATACAGTTATCTTGATACTGAAAATGCTTATGATTTTTACCAGAGAGAATTATCTATTCCAATGTATCCTGCTTTAAAAAATGATGAAGTATATTTTATTATAGATAAAATTAAAAGCATTGTAAAAGGATAATCTATGAATACAGGCATAATTATTCAGGCAAGAAGATCATCAAGCAGGCTTAAAGATAAAATTTTAATGGAAATACCAAAAGGCAGCAATAATTCTATGTTAGGCCGTGTTATTCAAAGAGCTAAAAAAGCATGTGATAAAGTTATAGTAGCTACAAGTTTAGAAGAAGATGATAATTTAACAGAACAGGAAGCATTGAAATATGGTGCTGATGTTTATAGAGGCAGTTTAGAAGACGTATTAATGCGTTATATAAAGGCAGCAGAAAAATATAATATTAAAAGGATTGTAAGAATTACTGCAGACTGCCCTTGTATTGATTATAATATAATATCTGCATGTATAAAAAAACATATAGAAAGCAATGCAGATTACGTATCAAATATAGGAACGCGGACATTTCCCCACGGGCTTGATACAGAAGTAGTATCTTTAGATGCACTTTATAAAACAGCAGAAGAAGAAAAAGATATAAAAGTGCGGGAACATGTAACATGGTATATAAGGCAGCATAATCATTTTAAAAAGGCAGAAGTTTTAGAAGAAAATGGTAAAAATTATTCTGATATTAGAGTAACAGTTGATACTATTGAAGATTATGCCTTAATGAATTTATTATTTTTTATGTTAAAAGATGATTTTACTTATAAAGATATAGCATTACTGTTTGAAAATAATCCATGGTTAAAATCGTTAAACAATAATATTTATCAAAAAGGTGTATGGACAAATAAGGAAGAAGAGATTGATGAGGCAGTAAAACTTCTAACTTTAAATGGTATGCACTATGCTAAAGAAATATTAGAGAAGTATAAATGAATATATTACTTTTAGGAGAAAAAAGCAGCCTGCTTAATAATGTATTACAAGATTTAGGCCACAGCTTTAATACAGTATGTGATAAAATAACAAAAGATATTGTTATGGGCTATGATTTTATTATTAGTTTTGGATACAGGTATATTATTAAAGATGATATAATAACCCTTTTTCCTAATAAAATTATTAATCTTCATATTTCATATTTACCATATAATAAAGGTGCAGACCCTAATATATGGAGCTATTTAGAAGATACAATTAAAGGTGTTACAATCCATTATATTAAAAAAGAGCTTGATACAGGAGATATAATAGCACAACAGCAAGTGCAGGATATGGAAAACGATACATTAAAAACAAGCTATGACAGGTTAATAGAAAACATTGTTCTGCTCTTTAGTAATAATGCAGAAAATATATTAAATGGTAGTATAAAGGGTAAAAAGCAGCAAGGGGCTGGTTCTTTTCATTACTTAATAGATAAAGAAAAGTATATGTATCTTTTAAAAGAAAAAGGCTATGACACTTTAGTAAAAGATATTAAAGGGAAAGCATTAATAAATGAAAACAGCTGATTTCCTATAAGAAATTTACTGTTTAGTTTAGATTAGTAATAGCACAGAGTATTATTCATTATAAAATTTGTATTGCTGTTTTAATACATATGTAAAGTATTTTATACAGATATAATTCTGTAAATATGTTTTAAGTATTATAAAAAATAAAAACAGGATAATTATATGGATATTATATTTAAAGATTTTACAGAATGCGATGATGAATTAATATGTGACATATTAAAGTGGCGTAATAGTGATATGGTAAGAAAATATTCTTTTAACAGTAATATAATATCAGTTAAGGAACATTTAAAATTTATTGACAGCTTAAAAAATAATGAACACAATAAATATTATGTTCTGCAGCAGAATAATCAAAATATTGGTGTTATTCACTATAAAATACAAGAAGATAATAAAACTGCATACCTGGGTTATTATAAAAACCCTTTTCTATATAAACATGGGGGGGGGATTGGTAAAATATTAATAAGTAATGCTTTGCAGTATGCAAAAGATACTTTACATTTATCAAAAATAATAATGGAGACAATGGTTGATAATATTATATCACAGAAATGTATTATAGGGCAGAATTTTAAACAAATTGAAATAAATAATAATATTATAAAATATGAGTTAATACTAAAATGAAAATAGTTGATTTTGAAATAGGTAAAAATAAAACTTTTATTGTGGCAGAGCTTTCTGCAAATCATAACGGCAGTCTTGATACAGCATTAAAAACTATAGAAGCTGCTAAAAGAGCAGGGGCAGATGCAGTTAAGCTGCAGACATATAAAGCAGATACTATCACTTTAAATTCAAATGATGAAATATTTAAAATAAAAGGCGGCACTCTTTGGGACGGTTTAACTTATTATGAATTATATGATAAAGCACACACTCCATGGCAGTGGCATGAAACATTAAAAAAAGCAGCTGATGACTTAGGACTTATTCTTTTTTCTTCCCCTTTTGATAAAACAGCAGTAGATTTTTTAGAAAATCTTAATATGCCTGCATATAAAATTGCATCTTTTGAAATAAATGACATACCTTTAATTGAATATACTGCATCTTTTGGTAAACCTGTCATAATATCTACAGGTGTTGCTTCAAAAGAAGAAATTGATGATGCATGCACAGCCTGCAGAAGTCAGGGTAATAACAATATAATTTTATTAAAATGCACATCATCATATCCTGCCCCTGTTAATGAAGCTAATTTAAAAATGATAAAAGTAATGGCAGAAGATTTTAACTGCCTTACGGGTCTTTCAGATCATACATTAAATAATACAGTATCTGTATCTGCTGTATCCCTTGGTGCCTGCATGGTGGAAAAACATTTTATACTAGATAAATCTATACAATCTCCTGATAATGTTTTTTCTTTAGATGAAAAAGAATTTAAAAAGCTGGTGGAAGATATTAGAATGACGGAAGGTGCTATGGGGGAAGTAAGCTATGAATTAAGTCCATCATCAATTAAAAGCAGGCATTTTATGCGAAGCCTTTATGCAGTAAAAGATATTGAAAAGGGGGAAGTTTTCTCTTATAATAATATCGGTTCTTTTAGACCAGGTTACGGTATAAGCCCAAAATACTTAAAAAATATTATTGGTAAAACTGCAAAAGAAAATATAAAAGCAAATACACCTATAAATAAAAATATGATATAATGGAGAGTTGTCATGCCTTATAAGAAAAATATTGAACTTCTATCAAAACGAAATCCTCAGTTAGCTGCTATTATAGACAGCACACCTTTAACAGGACGATATGTTACTTCACCATCTCAAAGAAAAGACAGGATGCCGTCTTTAATAGATATTAAATTCAATAAGAATTTTTATAATAATATTGATCCCTATAGAGTTGCGGAAATAGATATAAAAAATAGAAAGTTAAATCTGCCTGATTTAGCAGTATTTTTAGGATTAGGTATGGGATATGAAGTATTTGAATATATCCATCAGTATCCTCATGCAAGAGTACTGATTATAGAAAGAGATCCTGAATTATTAAAAACTGCTTTTAGTTATGTAAGTTACAATGATTTACTTTTAAGCCCTAATGTTTATCTTGTTGGAGGTACAACTGATCTTAGAGATTCATATCCAATAGTGTTTAATTTTTTCAATATGACAAGTAATATATATTACTTAAAAGCTGTAAACGTTTTAGAACAGCCTGTATGTTTTATGGCAAATAAGGAATACTATTTATCATCGTTAAAACTAGTAAAAGAAGCAATACAGCAGGTTTTACTTCTTTATGGTAATGATCCATTAGATAGTCTTATAGGTATTAAATATACGTTAAGAAATATTCCTACAATTATTGACTCGCCAGGTATCTTAGATTTAGCAAACGTTTTTAAAGGTAAACCAGGGATTGTTGTGGCCTCTGGGCCTTCTCTTAATAAAAATATGAAATTACTTGAAGGATTAAGAGAAAAAGCAGTAATATGTGCAGCTGATGGTAGTGTGAAAATTTTAAAAAATAATAATCTTCCCCCTGCTCATTTAGTTACATCTCTTGAACGTGTAATTGAAACATCATATTTATTTGAAGGGCTTCAAGAAGAAGATGTAAAAGATTCATATTTAGCAGCATGTCCTGTAATTGTGCCTGAAACTTATGCTAATTTCCCTGGTGAAAAAATAATAGTTTACCGTAACTTTGCTACATTTGATTGGCTTAATATTAAAAAAGGTATTTTAGATATAGGCCCTTCAGCTGGTAATATGGCTTTTAAAGTGCTTGAATATTTAGGGTGTGATCCTATAATTTTAATAGGACAAGATTTAGCTATGACAGATGAACTAACTACTCACGCAGAAGGGTTCCATTTTGGTACTAAAGAAGACCGCAGTAATTACGATATTGTAATGCTTGAAGGTAACTATCAGGAATTTGTAAAATCTAGAGAATGGTATAAACAGTTTTTACTTCACTATGAAAGAGATATTGCGAAATATAATGGAACAGTTATTAATGCCACAGAAGGTGGTGCTAAAATTCATGGCACTACTATTATGACTTTTCAGGAAGCTATAGATAAATATGTTCAAAAAAATATAGATACAACTAATACAATTAAAAAATTCTTAAAAATGCCAAAATTAAAAGAAAAAGAAAAGCAGATTAAGGAAACTTTAAAAAAACTTCATCATGCTAATAATTACTCCCAAGAAGTCATAAATATATGTAATGATGCCCTAGCAAAATGTGATACAGTAGAAGAAATATTGGTCCGCACTAATGGTAAACCAGAAGGTGAAGAATATGATAAAGTTCATGACGTAGTTGAGTATTTAGGTCATGTGCCAGAGAAATTTACCAGCAAAGATTTTTATTATATTTTAATGCATTATGTGCAGTCTATTTATATTAAAATTATTCAAGATATTAATAATATTAAATACAGTAAGGAAGTAGGTGTTGCACGAGATGTTGAATTATTTGTAAAATACAGAGAACTTTTTTCTGTTCTTGGAGCTCTTGTAAAAAGAATAATAGATGAATTTACTGTATCTATTGAAATTGTAGAGAAATATCAGGAAGAATATGCAGAAAAAGCAAAAAAAATGAAAGAAGAAAAAAATAAAAAGTAAAATAAAGCCTGCTTGTAGCAGGCTTTATTTTATATATTAATATTTTCAATATTATTTATAAATTTCACAGCTGCTT